>Ga0180732_1002094_pt1 | contig 11122 bp, 12 predicted proteins | sample KR11_01MetaG_FD_148674 | JGI IMG/M metagenome (GOLD analysis project Ga0180732, IMG submission 148674) | Groundwater microbial communities from the Olkiluoto Island deep subsurface site, Finland - KR11_0.1 MetaG | ecosystem: Environmental > Aquatic > Deep subsurface > Groundwater | place...
TGATGGCAGTGCTTCTATTTCAAATGAAAAAAAGATGATTGAATTGGAAATGAATCCAAAAGAGCCAAAGTTGATGGATAAACTTAATAATGGTCTTAGCATATTAAATACGATGAATGTTTATGATCTTGATAAACATTTGATAGAATTTAAACTTTAAATTATTTAAACTGTAAATTATTGCTCTAATTTAATTCGGTAATAAAATTGGAATACCCGAAAGTCATGTATAAAGTGAGATGTGGTGTATCAGCACATATATGATTTTTATTTTGGGCAGGGACAGAGTATTAAGAATGAATTACAAGACTTCCGAGGAACAATACTATCGCCAATATGAACAAAATTTAAAGGCAGCAGATTCGGATGCTACAAATAATGGAATATATATGGATAAAGCAAACGATGCCATGAAAAAACTGGAGGCATTGCAATAATGAGTGAGGATTCATTTGATCTGTGGTTAAAGCGTGGTCGATGCAGTGAAAACGTCTGGATGTGGGGTATTATCCCCTTTTTAATACCCTATGCATATTACAAAGTTGGTATGGGATGGAGAGGTGTAGGGATTTTTGTTGCAGCGCCTATCGTAAGCGTATTATTTGCCATATTAATAGGGTTGGCGCAGGAGGGATTGCAATACTTGTCTATGGACTTTTTGATGCATACAACATTGCCAAAGAATACAACAGAATTTATGCAGAATCTTATATAGAAAGTTAATGCATTAAAATTTTGGAGTACAGTCTTTTATTGAGTTCATTTACAGTCTTAGCGTCGATGATCCATTCTCCTTTTTCGGTCAAAGTAAGAACCGTGTTCTTTCCTTTTTCTTTATGTTCTAAAATAAGACCTTCACTTATAAGAATCCGTATCCACTTATAAGCAGTATTCTTATGAACGAAGTACTCTTCATGAAATCTATTGCGTTGAGTAGCTGAAATCAGTTCTTTTCTGGTTAAACTCCTATTTTTCAAAAGGATTAGCATTCTTTCTTTATCATAAAGTCCTTTTAAGTGGTCTGGTATATCAGGCATCTGTCCTTTTTTCGCATCTATTTTGGGCATAAAAAGCTTATTATGTAGGAATGGCTTATACATTTCCATTAAAAAACAATCTAGTGTCCTGTCAAGGCTAAATTGTCATATGAAATCGAGATAATTCTATCAATTTATCTCGGCTATTTGTTGCTAATTGACACTTGACAGGACACTAGCTTCATGCATAGATCAGAAGTGTTGGATAATGCTATCATTGCGGAAAGGTGCTTTGTGCAAAATCTTATAATGTATCTTAAGATTGAAAATGTATCGAATTTCAAAAGAAATAGGCTATTTGTAAGATGCAAAAATAAAAATTGCCAAAAAAATATCGATGAAGGTTACATAGATGTTAGTTCTTACTTCGACATTACTGAAAAGTTCACCCCAACAGAAATTATTTTACCGTGCTGTAAATCAAAAGCATTGGTCAAGGATAGACGATTCTTGCCCATAAACAGGAAAACTCCCAAAAAGATGAGGAGATTGGATGACATCCCAAATAGGAAGGTGGAATAATGACTGAAAGATGGGATTGTATTTTTGTTGATAGAATTGAAGGAAGACGAATTTATCTTACAAAACCTCAAAAATATGGCTGTATGTATGAGAATGTGAAACGTGATTCAAGTGAAGAAATAAAAGTAAGGAAAACCATACCCAAAGAATGCGGCATTATAAAAGGACTTTCCAATGAAAATAAAGTGCTTTGTGCTACAGCTATTGCAGTTGCTTATAATCGCAATAAGTTGAAGTCGAGCAATGGACTTATAGTTAGAGGATTCAAAGGAAGGACTCCATTTCCAGGACTTCAAACCGCATTGATAGAAACTCAAGGAATGAATCTGAGGAAAAAAGGAACTACTGGATGGTTAACTTATATTTCTCCTAACGAGGAATTTTATTATATAAGAGATGCAAAGTCACGTGGAGAAAAATTGTTACCGGAGCTTGCAGAGAAGATTAATAGTTGTATTGAATATATAATGAATGGATGGAAAGAATGAGGATATAGGTTCAAAAAGAGATTGAGTGGATTTAGGTTAAATTGGTTATGAAGTCAGAAGGATTAGCTTATTGGTATTTTAGGTTGAATGGATTTTTAATAAGTCAAAATTACATCATTCATCCCAATCATTGTGGTTCACAGCGTACTGAAATTGATATCCTTGGTGTGAGATTTCCATATAAAGCTGAAATAATTAATGGAAAAAAGATGGCTGATGAGGCTATATTTGAAAGCAAAAATAAACCTTACATAATTATAGCAGATGCAACTATAAGCCCCTGCAAATTAAATGATGCTTGGATTGATCCAGCCAAGAAGAATATTCATGATTTTTTAAGAGTTGTTGGAGCCTTTGAGGATAAAGATTCAATCATAGATGGTATTGCAAAAAAGCTATATGAGGAAGGTTTTTTTGAGAATGATTCATATTGTGTGTCTCTATTTTGTGTTGGCAAATTAAAAAATCCAACTTTGCATAGTAAGTATCCGAATGTTCCTCAAATAACATGGAACGGTGTCCTTAAATTCATCTATAATAGATTTAACAAATATGAACGGGAAAAACGTGCTCATAATCAATGGGATAAAGATGGAAATCAACTTTGGGAATGTTTTAAACGCAATAAACACTGTGAAACTAACTTCATAAATGAAATAATAGATAATCTGGACACCTAGTTATCGGTGTATTAAGCTGCATTGTATTAAAAAAAATTATAGGCAGTTTTAGAGGATTGTGTTGCATCTTAGGACGGCTACTATTATGGAGTAAAACCAAACTGGTGCAAAATGATGCCCCACTTATTCCTAACTTGCTTTAGAAACGAGAATGACAATTAATGCATTAAAGACAGAACTGAGATTTAGGTAAGCTCATTGATTTAAATAACAAAAGAACATCAAATTGTTATATCGACATTAAAATCGAAATATGTAGGCATGAAGAAAAATTCAAATATAAAAATCAATGATCCTGTCTTCAGTGGCGAAAGAGAAGTGGCAAGATGGATTGCACAAACCCCTCTTAGTATACATAATCAAGATCATAAAGGGGGGTATATAATAGACTTAGTTAATAAACCAGTTCATTTAGGCAAATTTTATGATGATTATAGAAAGAAATTCCCAAAGGAAATTTATCCAACAGAATTTGATATTATTCGTACTAAGGAAATTGGATATCCAATTAGTTATTCAAATAAAGATATAAACAGATTTTTCGGACATCTAGGATATACGAGATTGAGTTTCATTGAATTGAAATATTTTAGAAGAAAACTTGGTAAGGGTGGGAAAATAGTTTCCAAACCTTCACGTTATAATGTGGGAATAGAACAATGTATAGGAAATTTGAATTTTGGTTTTGACGTTGAATTATGGCATTTTTTTGATCCAAACTTTTCGGAAGATTTAATGAAAATCTTTAAGGAACAAATGCAAAAAGATCTCATAAATTATAATTTACCGATTGTTTACAATACTTATAGAATTAAAGATGGAGATAAAATAAGAAAATTTTCTTTAGCCGAATTAGAACCGATATGGAATAACCCAAGAAATCCAAAATCTTATGAAAAAGATGATAGAATGGAATATATTGAAGAATTTATTAAGAAGATTATGATCGACAAAAGTTTGTTTAGCTGGGATGATAATGAGAGGCTCATTGGATTTCTGAAGAAGAGATTTGATATTGAGTGGGCAGAAAATGCAAAAGCTGAAACAACCGATGACGGTAAGACACTAAGACTATATTTTGAGAATCATCTTATTTCTTTAAAACTTAATGATGATATAACTAAGGTAGACCTAAAGATCGATGACGGTAGAACCTATGAATTCATTGCAAAGACAGAAAATGGTAAGCTAAACATATACGACAAAAAAATGAATAAACGTAACTACAATTTACTCTAACCCCGTATTAAGATAAAGTTCTAAGTTTATTTTATTGGATATTAAAACCGTTATCAATAGCCTTATAACGATAGCTTTAGAATAGATTAACATATCAATTTTCTGGTGTCTCAGATGAGTTATTAAGTAAAATAAAAAGGTAAGTAGCATTTTTCAATGTTTCATTAATTTCACATATATGTTTTGCATGAGTATTTCCTATAATAACGATTAGTTTAGATGATTTCTCTAAATATGTAGTTATTATTTCAATCATTTTATTTTCTCTTCCTTTTTCCAATGCTACATCGTTATAATGATCCTGTTCTCTATAAATATAATCACCTTCTTTATTTGTCAAATCGCATCCAATAAGTTTGACCACATATCTCATTGAAATATATTTGTAATAATAAAAATCGTCGTTTGGTTTATTATTAAAAGAAGTGTCTTCAAAATCATTTTTTTCACCCAGATCGGTTTCATCAACCTGGATTTCGGCGCATTTAGTCACTATGAACCCAAATTGACCCCCTGAAAACCGCATTCTATCAGACTACCGCTATTGTTTTTACAGACCAAAATATTTATATACTTATAGTTACTAATTAGTAACTATGGCATTCAATAGAACTACGACAGTTGAAGGAAAGAAATATCGGCAGCTTGTAGAATCAAAATGGGATCCAGAAAAAAAGCAATCAAGAATTCATGTAATCAAGCATCTGGGGCGAGTTATGGAAAAAGATGGAAAAGAAAAATTAATTCCATCCCAATTAAAATTCGATTCAGTAGATCATGCATATCCCGTTGGTGAATTAGCTTTATTCTGGAAAGTTGCTGAAGAATTTGAAGTTCGAAAAAGTATATCAAAGGCTATCGGCAGAGATGATAAAGATACATCAATGGCAATATTGATCCTTGCAATAAATCAGTTGGTGGGTCGAAAATCCCTTACAAAAATAGGAGATTGGGTATCAGAAACTCCAATTCCAAGATGGATAAAAATCGATACAAATAAATTAAACAAAGATTATTTTTTATCCGCATTGGATAATGTATCAGCACAGAATGAAAATCTGAATAGTTCCTATTCATATATAATTCAGAATAATATTACTAATGCATGGAGAAAAATAATCGGCAACGAGCCCGATAGATACTTTTTCTATCAGGATATTACCAGGATACGATGGAATGGTAACCAATCGATTTTGGCTGAAAACGGATATGGGGCACAGATTGGCAGACCACATATTGGATTTGGATTAGTCATATCAAAAGACAGCTACATGCCAGTAATGGGATATCCTGTTCGAGGATCAAGTCCAGATAAAACAACTGTTGAAGAAACAGTAGATAATTTATCCCGATGGAAAACCAAAAACATTACGCTTGTATGGGATCGTGGTTTTGTCAGTAAACCGAACATTGACTATGCAAGAAAAGAGAACTTTCATGTCCTTTCTGGTGGACCTCATACGTCAAATGAGGTTAATGATTGGATTACGAAATATACCGATTCTGAAATCGAAAAACGAGAAAATATTCTTGAAATGTCCCGTGGAAATGGTATTTACTGTATCGAAGATACTGGAGACTTATATGGACGCAAATGTAAAATTGTTGTAATGTTGGATCCACAAAGACGCAATAATTCACGTATCGAACGAGATTTACTTATTCAAGAGCTTGAGCTTGAAACATCAAGAAAAAAGATTGCAGAGTTGAAAAAGAATTTGTCTCCGATTGTTAGTCCTGCTAGAGGTCGAAGAGGTTATGAAATCAATACGACTGAGGAAGAGCAGGCAAGAAGACTTGATGGAAGATCATTATTTTTTTCGACTGATATTACAATGCCAGGAAAAGAGCTGATAAGAACATATTTTCAGAAAGATCATATTGAAAAGGCATTCAGATATTTAAGGGGTAATGCATGCCTGGCCCCTATCGGATATCAACTTCCAAATAGGGTAGAAGCATATCTTTCTGTTGTCAATTTCATTTCGTATGAATTGATTGCTGCCATCTTATGGAAGATCGAGAAATTCAATATCGGTATAGGTTATGAAAGCTTGATGGAAAAAGCTTCAAAGATATTTGAAGTTGAATTTACATCAAAAGGTTCGAAACTTTATCGGTGGACTCATATTTCTAAAGAAGATGAGAAACTTTTCAAACCATTTAATATTTTATCTGTGCGTAGTTAATTGATTTTAGGAAAATTGGTATTTTGTGAAATGATTTGGAATTTTATCGATATGCAGTGCCATGTTGTTTAAATCGTTCCAGCAAATTAGAGCAAATTGATTTCTGATCGGTTCTACCGCATGCGAAATTCAAAACTCAAAAACATAGTTACTAAAATTGTCGATATTCAGGTTGAACTACCGAGAAATCCTCGGCAGTTGCAGATTCATCAATGGAAGCTCTGTTTTTTTCAGTTATTCTTTCAGCGGCTTTTTACCTTCAATCCTTTTTATCTCTTTGTCAAAATCTGAGATATAATATTTATCCTGTATTTTTCTATAAACCTCATATTCCTGTTCGCTTTTGAGTTTTGCTTCTAATGCGGTAACTTTCCCTTTGTCCGATAAAATGGGATAGTTTGATAATTCCAAAAAATTATGAAGAAATTTAATCCAATCTTCCATTTTCATAAGTATCTGTCGCTCTGCCCGATTCTCTGCTAAATCAAGGTAAGCAGAAACTATACGGTTCAACTCCCGAATATGATTTTCACTCAAATAGTTTTTTGCTACAGTTACATCAGATTTTAATATTTTTCCATCCGGTGAATTCTTCCAGTTAGTTAAACCCATATAGATTTTTGCTGCATCCGCGGAAGCATAGATAATTTCTGCGGCAGTTTTTCCTGTAATTGCCCAGTGGAGCTTATTTTGCACAGTAGTAAAAAACTCTTTTGTTATAGGAGCATTTTTATCATAATCAACAGACAGAGCATATATATCTGTTATTTTCTGATAAAATCTCCGTTCGCTTGCCCGAATCTCACGAATTCGTTCTAACAGTTCATCAAAATAATCTTTACCAAAAACCTGATTGCCCTGCTTGAGCCGTTCATCATCCAGCACAAAACCTTTTATGATAAACTCTCTTAAGGTCTTTGTTGCCCAGATGCGAAACTGCGTTGCCTGATAACTATTTACTCGATAACCAACTGAGATGATTGCATCAAGATTATAGAAACCAGTATTGTATTTCTTTCCATCGGAGGCAGTTGTTTCCAAAATGGAAATAACTGAATTTTCTTCAAGTTCACCAGCTTCAAAGATATTTTTTAAATGTTTGTTAATTGCAGGCACTTTAACTCCAAAAAGCTCTGCGATTGATTTCTGTGTGAGCCAGACATTCTCATCTTTCAAAAATACTTCTATAGTTATCTTCCCCTCGTTTGCGGTGTATAAAAGGAAGTTCGATTTTTGACTTTTGATTGATAATTGATGATTTGATGTATCCTTTTTCATTTATTAGATCTCCATTTATTCTATGATTTTACCGCCATGTCCTTTTCGCCATGATGAATATATTGCTGAAGAATTGAAATTGCCCATTGACGGAATTGGGTTGCCCGTTCTGAATTGACCCGAAATCCAACGGCAATAATGGCATCGAGATTGTAAAATTTCGTAGTATATTCTTTTCCATCTTCGGCAGTATGTCGGAAATCCCGACATACTGAAATCTCTTTTAATTCGCCTGTTTCGAAGATGTTTTGTAAATGTTCTGTTATAGTACTCCGACCTTTTTCAAACAAAACACCTATCAGCTTTTGAGTCAGCCATACCGTTTCATCTTCAATGCGAACCTCTATAGTATTTTTGTTTTTCTGTTTTGTGAAAATCAGAAATTCCGCAGTGCTGTTTCGTATTTGTAGTTTCTTGTGTTCCATTTTATATAACCGATATTTGAACTACCGAGAGATCCTCGACAGTTGCCGATTCATCAAGTTCATTCTCTTTGTAGATGTTTTTAAGGTGCAAAGAGATATTATCCGCGCTGCATCCGAATAACTCTGACATTCGCTTTTGCGGCAACCAGATGTTTTCATTGGCATAGAGCACCTCAATGTTGATTTTTCCATCAGGTGTTTGATAAACGGTAATTTGATTGTCAGGTAATTTTTTATTTTTTGCCATATTTTACCTTTCGTACATCCACGGAAGCTCTGTTTTTTTCAGTTATTGTGCCAACCGCTTTTTGCAGGCGTTCCAACAGTAGAACATCTTCGAATCTTGCCCGTTCCGGAGTTTCGCTATCCGGGGCAATATCGGGGGTGTAGATATACTGATAATCGGACTTTTCCAGTAACTCGATGGCGAATTCCTCAATGGCGGATTCGGTGATTCGGCTCATTCTTCATCCTCTGAATTATATTCATCAACATTTAGGTCAGCATCCCGATCGTAAGATTCAGCTAAGCTCCTCAATGTAACTGCAAAACGATGATATCCTGCGTCTTCAATGTCTTTAGCCTTTTGTCTGTAGTGTTCGGCAAGCTCTCGTTCTGGCTTGCCTGTTGGGTCAACGATATGAGCGCCCCTAGAATTGAAGATTGCAGCACTGAAGCCGTTTCTCATTTCTTCGGCATTCTTGTCGTTTAGTGAGTCTGCAGCGGCGCGATGAATCCATAGCCCGTCAGGATCGGGCGGACAGTATATGAGTATCTGTCCTATATATCTAAGGGCCATTTCAAGATGCCCGGATTCAGCACACGATTCTTTGATATATTTAAGCCATTTTGTGAATTGCTTCCTCGAAAAAACGCCATCATGCTGCATGCCTGGTTGGGTTCGCCATTCATGAAGAAGTCTCCACGCGTTCGTAGCAATGGAATTTTCCTTCTCGCTGGGCTCTTTTTCGGATTTGTCTTCCTTCTTTGAACGATAAATGAGACGTATCACTTCACAGAAAAATTCTGGGTCAGAAGCGAGTCGATTTTCCAATAGCTTCGGTGAAGCGCCACCATGTTGATCCAGTAATGGTAAGTATGCCCACTCAACCCGGAAAAGATCATCAGGATCAGTGCCTGAGTCATTTTGGAGAGCTTTTATGATCGCAACGATGTGATATGTGTCCATCGAGTATGAAGGTTCTGCTGAAGATACGGCAGCAAGAAGGGCCTTTACACTTCGAGTCTTATCAAGCGGGTGTTTGTTATAGGGCATTCTATGTAAACAATTGATCGCGGCATGAGGTCTGCCGTACTCAATTAGTTTGTCTATGGCAGCTCCAATGTCGCCATCTGTGTGATACGGGTTCGCGCTGGTCCTGACCCAGTATTCCCCTTCAGAGTTGCCAAGCCATGCAGTCGCTCGATCCCATGCTTCCTCCGTGAATGGCAAGCAGCTTAAAAACTGGCCCATTTGCGATAATGACCAGCCCGATTTATCCAATCCATCGACCCATACCCAACCTTGCCCCTGTTGGCGACTCCAAACATAGCCGCTTGCGAATTGTGCGAGTTTCTTGTTCCCTGTTTCCAACAGTGCTGGAAGTATGCGTACATCAATTTCTGCTTCGGCAATAACACCCAAGGAATGACCGACATGAGAAGGAGACTCAACAGATTCGGCAAACTCAATTACCGTATCAATTCCGCCATAAACCAGTAGATCTTCTATTGCCTGCTGACGGCGTACTTCAATCTTCTGGCGTTGTTCCTCCCAGTTGTTATTTTCTTCGTAGAAATCGAAGTCCCGACCACTAAACAACATTCGATGGAGATTTAATAAATTTTTGGGAGCGAGTTTTGCGGCAACAGACTCGATTTTTGAAATGATGTCAGAGCTAAGCGCCCATTTTGCATCAGAAAAGCGTCTGTGGTTCGAAGAAAACTCAGTCAAGCCAGTCCAAAGCACTAGACGTTCGTCTTCTGGTTTTTTGCAAACATCTTCTGATGATAGGTATTCCAAAATTTTGTCGAAAGAAGGCTTTGGCAGGCTGTCGAGGTGTCCAATTAGCTCATTGAGTTTTGCCATGTCATTGCTTACCATCGAAACCGCCAGCTCAGCATAAAAAGAAACCTGCTCCCAATACTCCTCTTTGGTGACGCCTTTTTCCCTATCATCGGGAATGGTATTACGCCATGAAGGCTTATGAGTACCGGAGGACACCGTATGCTGATTTGGCAGCAAGCTGAGCAAAAGCTTCCATGCAACTCCCGGGACCTCCTTCTGAAGAGTTTGCAGTGCAACCTTGCGTTTTTTGATAGACGCAGTGGTTTGCGGAAGCCACGGAAGCAAAATCGTTGTGAGTGAATTGGCTGGTCGGTTAGCCCAATTCCCACCGGGATCATGGACGGCAAGCTCACCAAGAATTACACACACTCGGACCAAGAATTTCTCATCCCAAGCGAGCGTTTCCAACGCCCAGAGCAAACCAGTAAGATAATTTCCACCAGTGATGCCATTGCCTTCCTGCGAGAAAAGCTCGTCAAACGGGCATGGAGTTTGTTGCAACGCATTTTCAACCATCTTCAAAAACTCATCTGGGGCTGCCTCTGCCAGGGCCGGGAGCAGATTATTCAAACTGCCCCACAACACCCAGTCCGCCTTGTTAAAAATTTCGCGGACAGCCAAAACCGCAATGGTCTCTGGCTTGTTTTGAGAACATTTTGTCAAATCATCTGGCTGACTGCCAAGAAGTGCCAGACTTTCCGCCATGCCTTTCCGAAGTTCGGGTGAATACTTAAACACCTTTCCATGAATGCTGGCTGCATATCGTTCTTCAGCGGGCAAATCAAATTGTGGATCGCGCTCTGTAAGGATGGTGACTATGCACTGCTTAAAGTTATCCAGATTATCATCAAAAAGCCTTGCGCCTAATGCCTTCCACAACGCCTTCCTTTCGATAACACGCCACCTTCCATTTTTCAGAGCAACAGGGCTTTCTGGCTGTTGCAGAATCTCCCTGATTTTGGAAATCCAAGAACTAAACTCTTCATTTGTGAGTTTGCGAACGACTTCAAGATCCGCCGCGTTTTTCTCATTCCATGTGCCGAGAAGATTGGCAATCACCAGATCAGAAGCGAGTGCATGCTGATTCCAATCTGGCTTGGTTGACGGTAGCTGAATAGAGGAAAATTTAGGGGGGATGACCTCATAGACCCGATGCTTGAAAGAGGTCTGTAAATCCTCAGGAAGGTTCTCTGGTG
>Ga0180732_1002095_pt1 | contig 11118 bp, 12 predicted proteins | sample KR11_01MetaG_FD_148674 | JGI IMG/M metagenome (GOLD analysis project Ga0180732, IMG submission 148674) | Groundwater microbial communities from the Olkiluoto Island deep subsurface site, Finland - KR11_0.1 MetaG | ecosystem: Environmental > Aquatic > Deep subsurface > Groundwater | place...
ATATTGCCACGAATCACCTGTAACTTGTTAATGTCATCACGGGTTTTATGCTTCCAGTTCTGCAAAGCATTCTGACACATACCAGAAAACTGTTGATCCCATGACATCCATAAGTTCTTATCAAATCTGCCATCAACCATATCTTCTTCAAAGGTCCGAATCTTGCAGAATAACTCACAGGCATTCTCATGGCCTTTTACAATCAATGGGATCCCCTGATTACTTAATGGAGTGCCGACATAATTTATAAAAACAGTATCATCAGTATAATCATCCGGTAAAGACAAATAGGAACCCATATTCTGAGCTCCTACAACAATTGATTCATTAGGATCATAGATATCAAGTATCCGTTCAAGATTACAGGGAAGAAGTGCACGACAACTTTCTACCGTGAGTTCTACTTCTTCATACCTCACCATGGTCATAATATCACGAATGTATCTGCATTCTACCTGCTGACACCATTCGAGTATATCATTTTTGTTCCATTGCTTCTTTTTGTATACTCTTACGAGATCTGCGAGGATCACCTCGTGTGATACGTATTTGCTGTTGTTTATAGTGGTGAAAGCAGTCATTTACATAATTTTTATAAAGCCTATTAGCTGATTCAACAAAAAAATCGTAATCTACCCAAAATGGTTCCCCAGTGTAAACTTTCTTATCTTCTTCAACCATTCGTTTCAATAACCGAAACATCTTATTCCTTAACTTGACATTGAATGATTGCCCGCCGATAGCCTTAACTGCATTCTTGCCTACAAAAAGTTTCATCAAAAAGGTTCTTCCGTCAGCAGTCTTTTCATTAAAGGAACACTTTCCATCATGATCACCTACCATCATTCTTAATGTCTCCTTCTGTGGGAAATCATATATCCTTCCATTTTCTATAAGTTCCCGGCAGACATATTCTAAACAATCACAAAATAGCTGCAAGGATAAGAATCTGGCAAATGCTTCATAGGACATATAATCTTTCTTCCAGTCTGTCCTTTTCTTTTTGAGATAAGCCTTGTCAAAACTATCCGACCACTTCTCTGTCTTAAAGATATGTTTGTGCATACCATCAAAAGCTTCTGCAAAAAGATCAGTTACCAGAACCAATTTACCTGGCATTTTTAGTCCATCATTACATACGATAAGAACTTTTCTTTCTTCTATTGTTAGAAACACTTTCCTTTTTTCTTGGACAAAAGATTTACGATAGACGAGTTGGTTTGTTTTTGTTCGCCAATACCCATAAGTCGTACCCATTATCTGCCCTTGTTTCGCTTTTCGTAATGTCAATTCCTGTAAGTTTTAAGTATTCTGCTTTCCAATCTAAAGGTTGCTCATTCTCATATTCATAAAATGCTCTCATGCTTTTCATATGATCCAACCTACATCGCGATTCTTGTACTGCATGAGTTTCAGGAACCCAAAACACTTCATCATCAACAGTCACCTTAAAACAAAGTCTGTATTCTGAATCCTGATTATTATTGCAAGGTATGCAAGTATCTTCTTTCTGTAACTGAGTTTCAGTATAACAATATTGATTCCATGGTGTAAAATACATCGTGGTACCATTCGATCCTATGACCTTGACAGTTTTGAATATCGTTATCTGTAACTTGCAACTACTCATATTTTGTTTAATTATTTAATATTCGGATTATAAAATTTATTCTGAGCTTCTTTTTTTCTTGACATTAAATATGATGCTGCACCAGTAGTTCCTACTATTGGAACTAAACTTTTATAAATGTTTGGATTCTTCATATCAAAAAATCCAACATTACCTATTCTTGATTTTAAATAATTTCCTGGTTTATTATTTATAATATTAACATCTCCATATACAAAATTCTCGGGAGTACCCCTATCATTTATATTAGAAATATTAATATACGGTTTGTCTTTTTTCTTTATAAAATTACCAAGTTCATCAGTAGACGTAGCAAACCTATTCATCATATTTCTTTTAGTATAAGCTTTTTGTAAAATATTTCTATCATCTTTAATTGTTTTCAAACTTTCTATCTTTTTTGTGTTGTCATTTATGATGGCATTATAAAAATCAGAATTATCACGAACTTTATTTTGTGTTGAAGCATTTTTTATTTCTTTCTTTAATCTTTGTATGATTTCGTTTTTATTCCCAAATTCGACTCCTTGCCACCAACTACCAGCTGCATTCAAATTTAGTCCTGTGTCATTTTTAGGATAAACCAAAGAAAGTAATTCCCCATCATTACCAACATATTTACTAGCCGTTGTCTTATCTCCTGTAAATATTTCTTTGTCGCCAAGTATTGGATTAATATCTTTTGTTCCTCTATATGTATAATTCGCTCCTTTAGGGAAAACCTTCTTAAAATGACTGCTTTGTTCCTGAATAAATTGTTCGGGAGTTCCTTCAAAAGTAGAACCATCAGGATTTTTCATCCATGTACCTGTTTGTTTGGTAGATTTCTCTATTGTATTATATTCATTAATAAGTTCGGGATATTTGGGAGTATCTGGATTCCATTTACCCCAATTTACCTCAGATGTAAATTCTGATACTGTTTTTCTTCCAGGATTATAGAATTTATTTAATCCCGGTCTTTTTCCCATCCCTGCTGTTGGATTCAAAAGATCAACGATGAAATTACCTGTTTTCCCTAATCCCTTTATCATAGGTGTGCCCGGTAATAACATTGCTTCTATAGGTACATATTCTGCCGTTCCTGCTGCTGGTTCAGTCTTACCAGTTACTGCGTTTATTGGCATATTACCATAAGTGTCAGCATAAGAACCTACCCTGTTTTTTTTCTTATATCCAGCAACACTTTCAAAAGCAGTATTCTTAACTTTCTTACCTTTTAAGGCATAAGAAGTTGGCCTTGAATATCCAAGACTACCATATATCGCTGATTGAGGTTCTGGCATGACTATATTTTACATTTTATAGTTTCGACAATCCATGTATATAGATACACGATTCCCAAAAATAGAAATAACTCCCATTGGAGTCCATGATGATAAAGATATGTTACTATGCCTATCCATACTGTATTACAATATACGCATAGTCCCAATGGCTGTAATAGATATGCCTTTCTTTTCCATCTGTCTTTTCTTCTCCAGTTTCTCATCCACAATGACATTAGGGTTAGATACCACCTTCTTAATATCATCCCATTGCACATCATTTCCTGATACAACTGTCCCAAACCAACAACCATAAGGGAGATCAGTAGGGAGTATTGAACATCCACGTTTACGTTTGCATGAATCATTCATTTTGCATTTGTTTATTTAATTGCTGTCCTTCTTTCGGAGTAATGGTCGGATTATCACGGGTATCTTGGGCTTCATCAAGCCTGATACCAGCTACCGATAATAAGTCTTTTAGTACAAGCATTTCCAGTTTTGTGTCACTTGGAGTAGGATAAATGTCCGCATCAAGATCATAATCACAAACAACCGTAGGATTATTTACAAGCGCTACAAGACATAAGAATCTTGAACCAGAGGTAGGAAGATTTAGAAAATAGGCAATATTGCCAATAGTAGTGTATGCAGGTTCATTACCTGTCCAGATATTTCCCTGTAAACCAGCCAAACCACTTAATGAATATCTATCAAAATTAGTGAGCATGTTATCCGGGCCAAGATAGAGAATATCTTTCCATCCAACACCCGTAACTAATGCCGGTAATTCAACAGACCATATAACCGTTCCACTTGGTACTGTATAATTGCCAATAGTACAGGATTGTGCTTCACAGGTTATCTCAATACAACAAGTCTTTTGATAATAGTTCTGATCAATGATGTTAGTAGAACGAAATTCATCACGTATAAGTGTTGCTCTCCAATCATGTACTTTATCCCTAATCAATTCATCAGGTACTCGCAAATCATCCCTAATGTTGAAATTAGTGTACTTTTCTTTAACAGATTCAACTATACGAATAAATGATTTAGCCATAGTGGTTTAAATTATGTTTCAATTTACGCGAGACGCGATAATGAGGAAGGAGGACCGAAGTCCCCCTTTCTCAATTTACCTCATTTTACCAAGCAGTAACTGCCAAACCTGACCATATTCCCAAAAGGGTATCAAGTGAAGTAGCAGCAGTGAAACCAACAACCGTACTTTCATCCATGAATGTACGAGTCTGTGAACCACCAACAGCAGCCGGATCCCATGTAACAACACCCGGAAGAGTTGAACGTACCCACATTTCCATAGTAGTTTTTACATCATCATAATGACTTGCACCATGCAATGCAGGACTTGATGTATAAGCACTAATGATATACTTATCATAGGTATAACCATCAACTGGTTGTTCCTGTGTATAAACAAGTGGACTTAAAGAACCATTGTGTCCTGAAAATGCAAATTCACGGAATACTTTGTCACTTGTTCCATATGCCCAACGTCCTTCACCAGAAATTTGTACCGATCCGGCAAGATATTGTGGTGATGTTACTCCAGTTGCGGCAAATGTTATCCTCATTTTTTCGATTAACATATTACCCCAAATATCAATAGTTGCTCCAGCAGTAGTACGTCTTGAAGCAAAAATTCCTTGAGCAGTAAGCGCAACAACTGAAGCCACGAATGTCGCAGTATTTGCAGTACTTTGATTGGCCAAAGCATTAGAAGTTCCATCAATCATAAAGGTAGTATTTCCAGCCGGTCCAACAACTGTATTGTTAAACTGAACATAATGGAAAATTTCTTGTGTCGCAAATCCTAAATCAAATTGAAGATCAAATTGAGTACCTACAGTTTTTGCATTCCACATAATACCTCTACGATCTACAGTAACAGTAGCAGCCCCACCACCATCAGCAGCGGTAAACAAATATCCATTAACAATAGAGATTAGGATAATTGTAGTAGCGTCCTTAGCAATTGCACGAACATTAGTAGCAGTAGCAGCAACATTGATCAAGTTAATGTTCAAAAGCATTGTCGCTCCTGTTAAAGAAATAGAAGTTGTTATACCTGTCGCCAAAGTAATATTCAATACCTCAGTTGTAGTATGCGCAACTCCGATTTCATAATACCTACGTGCTTCAACGAAAGCATCTTCACTATTACCAGGGACTACATCCTGAGAAACTTTGGTAATAATATCATCCTCTATTGCAAGAAGATAAACATCATCAATCAAAGCGCCAGTGCATTCAAACGAATCGAGAGAGCCAGCATAGAATCTTCCGTGCTTATCGAAATAAGGATTATTAACCCCCGGCTCCTCAACCTTACGCACTGTACGAACACTATACGGCAAATCACATGAACTACATGGACAATTACCTGTCAAAAACATAAGTCGACCAGTAAGAGTACCAGCATCATAACGGGTAACAGCCACTTCAACATAATCGGGCAATCCATCACCACCGATTGCCGGAAAAGTAAGTGCTCCACGAACACTTGTACTCGGTTGACCGGGAATTGTATAACCATATTTCTTGAAAATGAGCATCATCCTTCTTGTATTGATATCCTCAAAAAGACCAAGATCAGTCGTGCCCAGACTGTTGAATAACATTTTCTTTTTGGGATGTTTTAAATTTTCCATTTATTAATAATTTATTGGTTTCTAATAATTGATTCGTTAACATAAGTTCTGTACCTCTCTTCCTTAGTTGATTCTAAGTAAATCCTGACAGCAATATCTATCAATTTAGCTTTCTGCATATCTGGTAAATTAGAGTTCACACTTCCAACTCCAGGAGTGTATGTTGGATTGACAGCATCCGCGGGATGTGCTTCATCAAAAAATATCCTTACAGGATAAGTAAGATATTCCAAAGAACACTGTGTCGTGTATGTACTTATACCTGCAATGTAAGGATTGATAGTGTAGGCATTGATTTGATTCCCACTCATATCATAATACATCCTTTCATAACTTGGTTTTCTATACGGACTCTTTAACCATGCAGCCTTTTGATCTGATCTGATAACATCAAATTTTACCTGAGCTAAAACAAGAGTACCTGCCTCATAACATAAATGGTCACCCATAAACATTACATTAAACATAATACCCAAGAACCTCAAATATTTTGGATCATCAGTACCATCAGGAAGATTGTAAGTATTAGAAAAAGGTGTAGTCGGGTCCAAATTAGCTATCGTACGCAATACCCTAAGTTCATCAATCTGTTTCTGACCTAATTCAATTCCTTCCGCGATATTGGAATTAATCCATTCCGGAATAGTCTTGTTATTCATCAAATCATTCCAAACAGTAGGAATAACTGTTCCAGTATATTCCTTCTTAATGCCTTCGAGAAAGGCGTTATACATATCTAACGTTGAATCTAACATACAATATTACTGTTTAGGTAATTCTTCCTTTGGCTTACGACCTCTTTTTTTCTCAGGATCACCAAGTTCGTCAATAGCATCCTTATATCTCAACACTTCTTCAGGAGTCAATCCTTTCTCTCTAACAAGAACATCATAAAACATTTGAGCCTGTTCTTTCTTTTCATCAAAGAGTGCAATCTTCAAATCCTTCAGCGCGGCCGCGACATTTGTTTTGGATTCTTTTGGACTATTAAAAGTACTTAACTTTCCTCTTTTCTCTAACAGCAATTTCCACCACTTGTCTTTCAACTGTGCATTTTCCTTCTGTTTCATGTATTCCTTAACACGATCAAGACTGTTCCCTACGAAGTTGGTACCATCATAGAAATCAGAACCCTTACGTGTGAGGATTTTAAAACGTACAAGATTTAATAAAAACAGATCATCTTCAAGTGCGGATGAAAAGACTTTTTCAATAGCATCTACATTACTTTCGCACTGTGTCAGCAAACTTGCTTTGATAACTCCAAGAGAAGAACTTTCTACATCAAGTGTGAAACCACTCATATGATAATTTGCCAATAAAGCAAGGTCAATAAGACCATCTTCAGTAGCATTGTAAATTATCCCCTTTGCTTTGTAAATTTTTTCATCACGGGAAATAACTAACACTGAGTTTCTTTCAGGATCATCAATGTAAAAATAATACCTCTTCTTGTCTACCTCATAATCAAATTTACTCAATGCAACTTTTCCTGATAATAATACCAGATCATAAATTGCTTTCTGTTCCGGAATAGCTATATTGAGAGTTTGAACATTCGAAATCTTAATAGGTCTCATCGGATTAACCACATAAGGAAAACGTTTCTTCTGCTCATCAGTAAGCTTTTCCGTTCCAAGCATCTGTTCCCTTGTAAGATTATCTTTCGTTTTATCATTCAAAGGATCGATATGCTGACCAGTAACAAACGTATTACCAATCTTAGCTTCTGGAATAGGAAGTGTGTATGGATGCTTTTTGTGTCTGTTCACAACTGCTATTAACCTAACTTCTTGTGTCTTTGTCATTTGTATTTTAATTTAAAGATGATTATGATTGATACGGACGATACATTTTGAACGGTTGAATCCGACTGATAACACCATTCTGGAACAATATATGTTCCTGACTTCCATCAACAGATGATGCAATGTTACCACCCATATCAATGCCGGCTACCGTACCTTTGGACATAGGACGTAATTGAACAAGTTCAACACCCCTGTTTCCACCAGTTGTCTTACCAAGAGGAATAAGAATGACATCATGATCATTGCTGTAAGTACCATCACTCAAACGAATACCAGGACGAATCCGACTATTCAAACTTGAAGAACGTTTCGGAATAACCCGAAGTCCATCAACTTCATAGAATGCATAGGTATCAATCATGCCCTTATCAGCGCCATCACCAACAAGATTGTTGTTCTGTGTTACACCCATAGTTTTCATCATAGAACTAAATCCAAGAGAGGCCAACGGAGACATAAGAGCAACAATTTCACGTTTTCCATCTTCTCCCTTAGTAATGTAAGAATCAATTTCCGTTAACAGTCCTTCAAGAACTGCAGGAGCCCATGACTGGTATGGTATTTCAATTGCACCATCACCAGCATTCATAATACCAGAACCAGTCAATACTTCACGACCCTTGTCATTGTGAAGGATAACTTTTGAAGTACTTTGTGAAACACTTGACTTACCATTAATAATCTGATAATTCAAATATTCAGCAGCACGTTTCATCATCAAATATTGAGCTTCGGTAATAAAACTTGTCTCACCCTTATGTTCTGCCCAATATCCAGATGTCGTTTTCATAGCCTTAGCCGTTCCTGACCAACTGTATTTAAAGCGTTGAAGTGTGAGATGACAATGACCCCATCCATTAAAGGGGTATTTTTCAACACCTCTTTCTGAGAAATCATGTTCGTGTGCTGTCATTACTGCCGCAGCTTCATAACCTTCCTGCAAAAGAGCGACATCAACAAAATCAGATTCTTCGGGCGTATGTATCTTAACCTTCAATCTCCATGCTCCAAATTTTTCTTCCGGATCAGTAAGGATATAAAGATTAGTACGGTTATCACCGAGTTCAATAATCTCCTGAAAACCAGCCCAATTGCTGTCAACATAAACGTAAAATGGAGTTTGATTTTTCCCCGGTTCGGTAGGATAAGCATCACTTTCATAAGTAACGCCATACACATTAGTTTTAAAATGAATCTTCCTACGATCATCATTCGCGATAGCATACTGGATATGGTTTGACCCAACAGTCCTGTAATTGCTATCATTTGTAGCAAAATTCAAGTTCTTTGTTTTTAATCCCTTGATATCAAGAATTGACAATAAATCAGATTCTTCATCCTGAAAAATTCTAAATACTGTGGGGATTTTGTCAGGGTTATTTATCCCTGCTTCAATTAGTAGCTTTCCCGTAATACTTTCCATAGCTACGGTTTGCACACCACCTGGTAATAGTCTCATTGTTTAAAATTTAAATTGTTAATCATAATCATTATCCGTAATAAATCTGTTGGTAAACGGGTTACTTCCCGGTCCCCCAGATTGGATATTTGCTCTGTTACCTAACTTTCCTTCTAGTGTGTCTTTTACATTTGTCTTCATACCATTCAAATATCCGGTAAGCTTACCCTTACTTCTAAGCCATAACAGAGGTAAAATATCGAAGAGAACATCGTTACTTTGTAACATTTTTTCTACTTCGGTTATACCTGTTTTTGGATCACGCTTTAGTAATGAATATACTTCAGTCTGATAAGATTTTAAATCGGCTTCGCCAAAATCTACTCCACTGAGATTTTTCTTACCCGCGATATTATTTACGTATGTATCAATAATTACTTTTTCACTTGTTTCAATCTGTGCCAATTTCTGAGCATTTATAGTTGATTTTTCCTGTGATCTTTGAGCATCTTGTTGAAGTAAATATGTTTTATAATCTGATTTCATCTGAGCAACCTGACTGTCGCGAGTAATGGGATCCATCTTTTTGATGTGATTATTAATTTCATCATCAGTCCATTTGGTCTTATTGATCTCCCTCTGTTGTTTCAGATAGTTTTCAAGATATGTTTCTGAATCCATATTCAAAACATTGATAGCATTATACCTCGATTTCACAAATTCATTGTGGTCAAAATTCTCTTTGAGAACTTCTTTGCTCCTTTTATAATCTTCAAGGAAAGGGTCTTCTTCCGGTACCTCAAAGTTATTAAGAGTAATCTGTACCAGTTCATCAAACAAATCTTCATCTGTAAGTGTCTTATCTTCCTTCTTCCTTGTTTTAATGTATTCAGGTATTTCAAACTTATTCTCATCATTACTAAGTTTAGTCTGTAATACATTCCAAGGGAATCCAAGATCACCTTCTACTGGTTTAGTTACTGCTGCTGTTGCAACAATAGGTTTACCATCTTCTCCTAATGTTACTGCCGCATTAAGTTGTGCAGTAACTTGTTCTTGCGTTAATTCCGCACCTGTGTCTTGCCTTTCTTCTGCCATTGTTTTAAAATTTAAAAATTAATATTTGCAAATAATTGGTTTACAATTACCAAAGTCCACGTCCACTCCAAATTTCTTCACCATTTTTACTATAATAACCTTTTCCAAGATATTCAAATGTTCTTCTATTATTACTTAATGCCTCATATCTTTTCTTCTCAAACATATTTTCAGCCTTCAATCCTTCTTTCCTTTTAACGATTGGAATTTTACTTGTTGCACTTGGTTGTTGTTTTTGTTGTTGTTTTTGTTGAGCAATTTCTTTTTCAGCATCATGTTTAAACGCTGGTTCAAATTTCTTTGGAACTGCTACTTGTTTTTTAGGAACTACAACAGACGATTGCACAGATGATACAGGAGTAGTTGCCGGTACTTCAAGTTTTTGAGGATTAGTTGTTTCTGGTAAGACCATTCCGGTTCCAGTTACAAAAGGTTCTTGACTCCAAGTTGCCCCACTATTTACAGTAGGATATATATGTTTTCCTTTAGAAAGTTCTTCGTTTTTTTGTTCTGTTTCTGCCTCTTGTGCCGCAGCAGCAAGATTCGGATCAAAATATTTCTTCTTCATATCAATGCCAACAGGCATAAACTTTGACGCAACATTATTAAGTAAAAATTCTTCATCAATAGGTGTTCCTCCTAAAACTCGTTCATATTTTGATGCTGGAATTTGTGGCGAAGCACTATAATTTACATTTTCAACAGCGCCTCTTGCTACTTGTGAAGGCTCATTACCATATTTATTAAGCAAATCAATAACTTCAGGATCACCATCTGCAAGACGATCTTCAAACTCATCCCATCGAAATTCTAAATAACGAGGAATCTTTTTTTCTCCTCTTGTCCTACGTTGTATATAATCAATCATTTCTTCAGTAGCACGTTCTTCCCGATTTATTTCACGATTCTGTCTTCTTGTAAGATTTTGCGAAGGATCATAAAAAGGTAAATTTAATATTTCATTAGGAATCATATTACCCATTTGTTGATTCTGAATATCATACTTTGCACCAAGTCCCTGGTTCATACTACGACCCGGACCACCTGGTTCACCTGGTATTAAAAAATTAAAAGTTGGCATAATAGTAGAAATTTATTCGGTCATTTAGACTGTAATTATTTGTCTGAAACGTGTTCCTTCTGCATCTTCTTTTGTCTTGTCTCTTTGTCTGATTCTATTTTCTTCAATGTCTGGAAATGCTTTCTCATATCACTTTTCTCCCCAAATTCTAACGAC
>Ga0180732_1002096_pt1 | contig 11115 bp, 14 predicted proteins | sample KR11_01MetaG_FD_148674 | JGI IMG/M metagenome (GOLD analysis project Ga0180732, IMG submission 148674) | Groundwater microbial communities from the Olkiluoto Island deep subsurface site, Finland - KR11_0.1 MetaG | ecosystem: Environmental > Aquatic > Deep subsurface > Groundwater | place...
AAGCCTAAAATAACCGATTTAAGACGATTAAACACATTATGCGACTCACAACCCCACAAAAAAAAGAACTAAACAATTTACTACGTCAAATTATTGTACTACGTGATAAAGAACAATGTTTAAGATGTCCCAAAACAGACAAACTAGCAATGAGCCATATATTCCCAAAAGGCAGATATAAAAGATTGCAGTATGATCCGGACAATCTGAAATTCCTTTGTTTTGCATGCCACATCGGCTGGTGGCACAAAAACCCCATTGAAGCCGGGGAATGGATTGAAAGTGTACTAGACAAAAAAAGGATGGATAGATTGAAATTTATAGCATATCAGGATAGATCAATGTGGAATATGGATTTTAATGCGGAAAAACTTTATTTAGAACAAATGATTAAAAAATTAAAATATGTTAAATAACCCCCTACTAACAGGGAGTAATAAATAAATGTATGGAAGTAATAATTAAATTTACCAGTGAAGACAGTTTTCCAAAATGGTTTTTCTTTGTATCAAAATTTTTCCCAAAGTATACAAATACTCTGATAGGAATAGGATATTGGAAGGCTTACGATGAAATAAGAATTAAATAACCCCCTAACAGGGAGTAATAATCTTAATAACTATGAACAAGAAACATCCCCTTGCATATATGTTTAGAAAGAGAAAGATAAAAGAAGAAGATTTGGATAATTATTTTGATTTAATTTGTGTTCAAAATTATTTTGATGGTAAATTTGATAACAACATACAAGTTGAAAATAATAGAGAAGCGTGGGAACTAATAAAAAACAAATTAATTAAGCCTCAAGAATGAGCGTAGGGAGGGTGGTCGCCCCATTAAAGACGAAAAGGTAGCACCTCTTGCCCCAACCCCCACGTTCTTTCTTTATGCTTAAATAATTAACTCTTAATAATAAAAAGTATGAGAAAAAGAAAATGCAAACACAATTTACAACTTCATACTTGGGAAACAATAGTCGAAGGTGTAGATTATGAAAAAAAAGAAAAACATAATTCTACAGCAAAAACTTTTATATGTACAAAATGTAATGAAATTTTTTACATAAAATATAATTAACCCAGTTACATTCTGGGTATGGTGTAGGGGTCGGCTAATCCACGAGTGGGTGTGTGTATAAATGTGCTGAAACTTATTTGTATACTTTCTGTTATCACTCGTGGTGGTCGTCCTCTATATCACACTTAGAATATAACCCTAGCTTATTAAAATAAAAACTATATGAAACCATCAGAAGCCTTTGAAGGAACTAATTCTTCAAAACAAGCATACGATAATGCAGTAAGACCTATGACAGATGAAGAGTGTTTTGAAAAAGCTATTGAGAAAGCGTGTAAGAATGGATATGAGAAAGATTGTTTACCTTGGAGATTGCCTGATTTAGAAAAAACTATTTTCTCCCACGACTTTGCAAAGGCTTTTTGGGGGGAAGAAACAGTAGATGAAGCCTATAGAAGTTTCCCAAAAAGAGAATGGCAATACCACCTCCAACAAATGGTACTAAAAGAAAATCCTATTCAATATTTAGCTAAATTTTTATGATAAAATACAACCTCAAAAAAACAGAGACCGCCGAGGCAGAAACACTAAAGCATTGTCTAACTGTTATCAAGGCTAAATTAGAGGAAGCAGACCAATTGTTTGAAGCAAGTGAAGATTATCTTTCAACCCTTAAATGGAAAGAAGCTGAACAATATATCAAAAGTTATATAAAAGAATTATTTAAGCAAAACCTATGAACTATATATCAGAGACAATCAAAGAGTTTGACAAGGAATTTAATACAGATGGCTGTGGAAAAGCCCTAGTTTTAATTGAAGATGATGAGTTTGGTAATTCACAAAAACCAGCACAGAACATTATCAAAGACTTCCTCCAATCAAAGCTAGAGGGATTATTAGATGAGATAAGAGCTAAGATACAACCAGTACCCTTTGATGACAACGCTGATATGAGCGAAAGAGCAAGATTAAGAGAGATGCACCAGCTCGGCTATAATCAAGCAGTTACAGATTTGAATAAAATAATAAATAATATATAATATGCCATCACCAGAACAATTAGCAGAAGCAATTAAATACCTAGTAGACGGATTAAGAGTTGCAAAAATCTTAGACCGTTCTGTAGGAATAAATCTAATCCTAAACGAACCAGTCTTTGAATTAAAACACTGCCCCGTATGCAACCAAATGACTAATCACTTAGACGGAGTATGTCAGAAGTGTAAAGATAAAGAACCCCACGAAACAGAGGAATGGGGAGCGTGGAAAATTGTGGAAAAAATGCTAGACAATCCTTGTGGCTGTGGTGTTTATCAAACAAGTGAATGTTACCAAGAACTTTATGAGTTTGTAATGCTACAAAAACAAAAAGCACGAGATGAAACACGAGATACTCCTATGGGGTATTCCACTTGGTTGACTGCAGGGGAGAAATTCGGCTATTTAAATTTCTTTCAAGAGCAGATGAAAAATAACTAAAATAACCCAGTTAATCAATTAAGAGGGTGCAAGCAGTGAGGGCTTCGGCTCTCCTCCACGCCAAGTACGTACGGATAGATAGTTACCACATCCCGAAATGAGATGTAGGAGTAACTGTCGTCAAGCAAAGCAGGTAGCTGTTTGCACCCTCTTAGTTAATTATATGTACAAAATAAAAAACAACAATTTAGTTTTGACACTTCCATTAAAAGTAAAACGCTTTAATCCTTATATGGATATGATAGGTGAAGACCCTTGTACTGGAATGATGTCTAATATTGTCGGGATAATAGACGGTCAAGATATTGGTTTTGGTTTTTGGATAGATTTTGATTATGCAGGGAAGCCTGACCAGAATACTGGAATTCTTTTCCACTGGCTTGATTCACAAGAAGATTTTGAGGAGTTTTGTAAAAATAATATTTCAATTATAAAAGAATAATATGAAAAAGAAATTTATACACCATTGGGCAAAAGCGTTGATTCAGAATAAAGAACTTGGAAGAACTTCAGAAAAAAACCCAACAGCGACTGCACCTTTTGCTATCTATCCTGTTGGAACAATATTTAATAAAGATGTGTTAAAAGAATATAAATGTAAAGTTATTGATGTTAAAATAACTGAGATTAAAAAATAAGTAACAAAGAATAATATGAAGCAGACAATCTGTGACATACATAACGAAATTATCTTAATCCTGAATAAAACAGGCGAAGAGATGTTGAAAAACAAAGAGTCTTTGGCAGATGATAAAAAAATACGGATGTATGCCCTAGCAATTAGAAGTATCGGCGGTGTCAATGGTCTGATAAAAGAAGCAAATAAAAAAGCCTTGGTAATGGAAGAAGCCCTACGACTCAGAAAAAGTGAGATGCAAAAAGCTGGGATTGAAGGAATTTATCAAGAGAAAAAAAAGAAGATGAAAGACGCTGGATTCTTCAGCGGTAAAATAACATTTTTATGAAACAAAAACTATGTCCTCACTGTGAATGTCCTCTGCGGTGTATCAACATTTGCGCAAATTGTAAACGGGAAACTAATCCAATTTCACTATCAACACTTTTAATAATCGCTGGGGGTATCTTCGCAGTAGGATACTTACTCGGCTTAATTTATTAACTATGCCTAAGGTAAAACCAAAAAAAGAACCAATGAAGAAAGTATCAAGAATTTATCCGTATTTTACTTGGTACAAAAATAACGAAAAAGAAATAAAAACCAAAGCCAATGAAATAGCTTTGGTAGTAATGTTTGGAGTAATTATCTTTTGTTTCTTAGCTTTTCTAGGAAGACAGATGTACAAAGCAGGGTATCAAACAAAGGGAGCAGAGATACAAGCAATAGAATTAGATTACGCTAGAGCTAACTTTATTAAGGGTAGAGAGTATCAGTTTAATCTTGATAGAGCAGAGTTTGAAGCGTATATAAGCAATGCTACGGAGAATAAAGTAATACCTGAATAATATTAATTTATATGAAACATAAGATAAATTCTGAACAAGTTTTTCTAGGTTGGTTACTAGGAATAATTTTTACTTGTTTAATCATTTTCTTTGGAAAGTAACTACTGAAATATACTTTCTAAAGATTTCTTCTCTGAAAAAATATCATCTAAAGATTGTTTAGTTGGTTTTTCTAATAATGCTTTAAATAACTTTTTCTCTTGTCCATCACTTAATAAATCTCTTAAGTATTTTTTATCTTCTTCATTTAACTGGTTATAAATTTCTGCCTTTCTAGCATAATCTCCATTCTGTAAGAACTCAACTTGTGGTACAAACCATCTTCTATCTTCTGTTTTTGTAGCGATATTTCTAATCCAATCTTTTGCTGCCATTGAACCATACTTACCTCTAAGAACTGACCTTATAATCTCATCTGTCTCTTTTACTGGGACTAACATCTTACCATTTTTATCTGTAATACCACCTTTTTCTATTATTTCTAAGCCTTCTTTTATTCTTCGTATTTGTTTTGGTAGACCCACAAGTTCAAGACTAGCAAAGACTAGTTCATTTAATTCATCTGTTCCTTTTCTATAACCATTAAACTTTTTAACAAGTTGAGATATGCCTGACACACCAGCAGACACTTGAATAGGCTGTTCTGTTGCTAAAGCATAGCTTAGCTGAGAAACAATAGGTATATTCCCTGCTAAAGACTGCGTTACATCCATTGCCATTTGTTTATCATCACTCCATTTAGGGGATAGTTGACTTATAGCTTGTTCCATATAAGCTATTGAAATAGCAGCTGCTACAACTTCTGCTAACTTTTCAAACTTCTTTACACCCTTTGCCTTATAAACCGCTCTGAAAAAACCATTAAGCTGAGAAGTCAAAGGATAGATAAACATATTGATAAACTTTCCAGTTTCAGTTCTAAAGGCTGGTGGATATTGAGCCTTTGAGACCATACCACCATACCATAAATCAAGAGTGTCTTGTGATTTTTTAATAATTTGTGCCTGTATTTCAGGACTAACTTCAACACCTTCTTTCAAAAACTTCTTATAATTTTTATCAAGTAAGGCGTTTAAAGAAGCCTGTGCATTCATCTTATCAAACTTAGTCAAACCACCAGTAAATATTCTACCTATTTTACCTTGTAAATCTTGTATAGCAATTGACCCTTTTCTACTGGTAAGAGAAGGAAAATCTTTAACACTAATCCCGAACTCCTTAGCAAACCTACTACTTAATTTAGGTGGTGCTTTTTCTATTATTGTTAGAGGTATCTGTGTCAAAGCCTGTTTCACAACCGAAGCATAGTTAAGACCAAGAGAAGCGATAGAAGTTGCTTTTCTAAGAAATCTAGGAATACCTGCTACCTTGTGAGGTATATCAGGATTGATAGTATCTTTATACCACTTAGCAATAACTTCGTAATCTCTCTTGCTGACAAGACTTTGGAATTGTTCACTGTCTAAAAGATATTTTACATCAGGCGCAGTATCTCCTACCACATTAAACTTTGAAACTCCATCCATCCAACGAGAAGCAACTTTACGATAATCAGTTTCATATAATTCCTTTGGTACTTTCTCTACTCTTTGTTTTAATGAAAAGAAAGCTGGATGTTTCCTTACTATAAAATCCATAGGAACACCGCCTTTATCAATTAACTCAATATCATCTCTAGTCATTATAGGAGCATAGTTATCTACCTTACCAGGGGTCTTGCCGTTCTTCTTAACTACTTCATAAAATCTAGGTTCTGTGTCTTTTATTATGCCATCAAATATCTTTACAAACTTCTTTTCTGTTTTACTTAAATCTTCTAACTTAACCGAATAACCTTTGCCTTGCCTAGATAAAAAATATTTACCAATATTGTCAGATTCCTCTGTTGATAACTTAAACCTGTCAGCAGTAAACCAACCACCCTCTTTAAAAAGCCCAGCGTCTTTAAATCTTTTCAAGTATGAGTTATTAAGTTCTTCTGCTCCTCTAAAGGCTTCTATAATTGGGTCATAGATTTGTTGCAATCCTTTTCTTTCAAAGTACAGTGCAGGAAGTTCATAATAGTTTACTCCTTCACCGATTAAATCTGTGGTAGCTTTAACAGGAGTTTTCTTTGCCCAACCTTTTTCTGGTATTCCACTTGTGTAGTTCACTTTAATATCCTCTAATTGCTGTTTAGTAATAACAGAAGCTAGGGACTTGTCAGCATTTCTTTTAACCTTAACTGTATCAACAAGTTTAGTTCCGTCTTCTAAAACTACATTAGCAATGTCATCGTCAGTCCAGTTATTCTTTTTAAGGTTTTCTAAAATCTTATTTGTATTACCCCTAGAGTTCTCAATTTGTACCAATCTTTTTTCAGTAAGTTTATTTAATCTAATTTCTTCTATGTTGTTTGCTTTTAGTTCTAATCCTCTCTTAAAATCTCGCCACTCAAGTTCACTCATATATTCAGGTGCCTTACCTGAAACAGACCTAACTTCTTTATCAGTTAGTCCAAAGTAATCTCGTATAGTTCTTATGGTCTTTCTACGACTTTTAGTCAATGATTTTATTTCTTCTGCTTTTGCCTTTTCTCTTAATAAAGATTTCTTTGGTACTACCCCCTCGACTTTACCTACCGTTTCGACTGCCTTAGCAAACTCTTTATCTGTCTTCATTAAATCTTGTTCAACATAATTTCTTACATTAGTTCCCCTGGGCAGTTCAGACAATTCAACTTGTTTAACAAGGTACTCATATCCACTATCAAACCCTGCCTCTTGGGCTAGCGAGTCTATTTCAAGTGTTTTATCCCAACCCTTTGCTAAATAGGTATCTACTTGCTTTGGTTCTACTACTAAGGTATTTATTTTATATACACCCTTACCGTCTTTTTCTACAATTTTTCCACCTTTCATCACAGGAACCATCTTTTCCATCAACCAGCCACTACCCATCATATCTTTAATATCTTTTTCTTTTTTCCAGTTAGGGTTATTTTTAACACCCCTAACAATATCATCATTTATTTCACTCCTATTTAGTATATTTAGTTCAATCTCTATTGCTTTAGCCTCACCCAATTCCCCTTTTACCGCCTCTGATAGGCGTGTCTTTTTCAGTCTTTCTGCTTTTAAAAACTCACTAGGTTTAACTTCAACTTTCTTAGCTTCTTGGATAAGAGGGTCTACTTTAGGTTTAACAACTCCAAACACATCATCAAGAGGTTTTTTTTCTGCCATCTCCAAAGGTTTTTGTAACGACCTCGTGTTTACTTTTGATACACTCTCTAATAAAGCATTCTGGACTAATTGAGGCTTTTTTACTTTAACTAAATCCTGAGCAATTTGTCTTGTTTCTTCAGGTGTCTTTTTTATAATTGGTTTTATAACACTCTCAATATCATCCAAACTCTTTGTTCCAGCAATATACTTAGATATGCTTTCTGGCAACTGCCGAACAAATGATTTAACCTCGTTTGGTTTAATTTTCAAAATTCTTTCAAGTGTTTCTTGACCTACTTCTTTTTGTATTGCTTTATTAAAAATTCTACCAACTGCTTTTGACACCTCTTTCATCGCTCCAGCCAGTCCCAACATATCAATACCACCAACAACTTCACCATTCTTAATAAATGCCATATCACCATATTTCGTAACAACTGGAGCACCAAAATAGTTTTTGTCTAAGCCCTGTATTTTTATTCTCTCTAGTTCTTTCTGGTCTACATCTTCTAATCTTGGTGTTAATATCTCGGTGATAAGCTCTCTACCCTTGCTGAGTCTTTCTGGTGTAAATACTTTCTCTCCAACCTTCTTAGTTAGAAAAGATATTTGAGTTGGTGAAGTAGCATAATCAATCAAACCTCTTCCAAAACTAACAAGAGACGATAAATTCAATCCTTTCTTTTCAGGAGCTATTTCAGTAAGTGGTTTTTTTATTCCTAAAGCGGAAAGATTTAACATATTAACCTATTAAATATTCTTCTATTTCTGAGTCAGAATAGCCCTGTTGTCTTGCCTCTTCTATTTTTGTTTGGATAGCATCAAAAAATCTATTTATATCAGCACCAGCAAAGGTGTACCATTTAGAAGTACCAAACTTATCAGACATATCTTTGAGTTCACTTTTAGAATATTTATTTTTTAAGTAATCTACATTAAGAAATTGCCCTGATGATTTATTTTCATCAGTTCCTGTTGTTTCAATAGCTTGTGAAGCACCAGCCGCTAGTTCTTCTGGAGTAGCATTTGGATTATCTTCCATATATTTTAATAGTTGAGATTGTGAAAATCCAAATGGAGGTGTCCAACCATAACTTCTTCTAAACTGTTCTATCTGATTTGTACTCATTGGTTTTTCTGTACTTGTTCTGCCACCTCCACCACCACCAGCATAAGCCTCTTTCGCTACAACATCCCAGCCACCAGTATCATAGTTATACTGGTAAAGTGTTTTGCCCAGTGTTTTAGTAAGTGGTTCTTTTTCAGTACCTAGATAAGGTGTCATTTTAACAAGTGCTTCTTCACGAGTATCAGTAAAGCTTACTCCACCTTTTTGAGCAGCAATAGGATTACTGGCAATCATACTAAATACTTGGTCTTGATTAGCTTCTGCTTTGGCAACTTGTTCTCTTATTAAACTAATCTGGGTGTTTATGGCTTCTTTCTCATCTGCACGCAGTCTAATAACTTCTTGGTTATTCATACTAAGCAGGAACTCAAAAGCAGATATTTGATTTTGTTTATCTTGTTGCATTGCTTGGAAACTCATATCAGCTAAAGCCTGAGCCATTGTTAAATCGTCTTGTAGTACTTGTCCTGCTACTGCTAATGCGGAAAGTTCACCAGCTGTCTGGTCTCTTAATTTTTGTTGTCTGCGACCTATAATTGTCATAGGTGCAATTCTATCTTCTTCTTGTTGCACACCTAAACTCAACGCTTCTTGTTTCTTTAGCATTTGTTCTTTTATATCATTCAAAGCTTGCATTTTTTGAGTAATTTGAAACTGTTCTAAAACTGCATTCAAAGCGTCTTGTGTACTGGTTGTCATTGCACCAACTAATTGCTCTTGTAATCCTGCCTGTTGTTCCTCAGCAATAGCCAACTGCTTAGAAGCTAACTCTTGTTGTTTAGCAAAGAAGTTCATTATAGCGTTGTCTATTGAACTACCTCCAATATTTAATATATGTGAGAGTTGTACGCTGGTTGAACTACCACCAAATAACCCCGCTAAGTCTACTGGTTCACCTGCCACCATATCAGCTGTAATTTGGGAGGGTGGTTGTCCCATTGTTTCTGCTAGGGCTGTTTTAGGCTTGTTTAAGCCTGTTAGAGCTTGTTGCCCTGTCTTGCCTATAAATTGTTTGTGGTCTGCTTGACCAGTTGCGTAAGCGAAGTTCTTTGCATCAGTTTCATTAAAGGCTCTGCCAGTTCCTATTAGGGTATTGATAGAATCTTGTTGTTGTCCTGATAAGCCTGAAATAAAAGGAACGCTAGGTGCTTGTTCTGCTCCGAATTGTAGTTGTTTACCAGCTTCACCTACAATCTTAAAACCAGCGGTAGCAAAACTATCACTTAAAGCACTTCTTGAAACCTGTCTTTGTTTACCATTTTTTTCAATTGTAATAAGGTCGTTTGGGTCTCCACCTGCTCTAATATCAGCAAAGGATTGTGGTGCTTGTCCTGTCACAGAAAGACTGTCTTGTCCACCTAAAATGCCAGCAGTTTCAGTTCCCTTTCTCTCTGTTAGGAGTTGGTTAATATTACTATATCCCCAATCCATTAGTTTAGCACCTCCACCAAGTTCTTCTAGTTTAGCACCTCCAGCAATAGCACTCTGTATATCTGCTAGAGAAGTCTGGTATTGTCCGTAGTATTCATCCCAATCTCTTTTGGTGTCTAAATCAACTCCAGTAGCACCTGTTGGCAAAGGCTTGTTTAACATCTCTGGAAGTTTATACATTGCTTCTCTCCAACCTTGTGCAAGTTGATTTGTCGCTCCACTTCTAACAAAAGCCTCGTCAACCATTTTTTTCCAGGCAACAGGGTCTTTACTTAGTTCTTGTATGTTTATAGCCATATATTTAGAAATTCCTTGTTTGTAATTTAATTATAATTTCTTTAACTATTCTTTTAAGTTCCTCAAACTCTTCCCTGGTAATATCTTTATCAGTCTTTGGTTTCAAGCTATCTTCTAATTTTTCAAGGTCTGATTTTCTTTCTTGCATACTTAGTTATTTAATATTAATAATTCTGTGGCTGTAATAGAAAGTCCAATCTTTTTGCTTACTGTCCCAGGGCTAGTTGAAATTGTACCACGAGTATCGCTTTGATAATAAGGACTTTCAATCGTTAAACCAGCTAGATAAGTTGCGTTAGCAGATACTTGAATCGGTGCAGATGCTTCAGCAGATGTAGTTTCAACTACTAATCCAAGCCAACGACCAGTAGCGTTTGATGTTAAAGCAGAAGCCTTGTAAACCTTTCCTGATGCCATTGTAATTGTTAGGTATGGTTTGTTAGTTCCTTCTATTGAATGAATTGCACCATTTTTTGTTAAGTCATAAGTAGAAACACCCATACCATAGTTATCCCAAGTACCATCTATCCAATTCTTAACCTGTGTTGTTATATCTTGTGTTTTCCAACCCTCAACAGTTTCCGCAGAAGCGGTGGCAAATTCTGCCCCAGCAAGAGTGGGTTTTGTGTTCCAAGTAACTGTACTAGAAGTCCAGTCCGCTGTTACTTGTATAAATTTAAGAGTTTGAGTGTTGCCAGCAGTTACTAAATAATAACTAAATACCGCACTTGTAACATTATCTCCAATATTTATAAACGAACTTAAATCAAATTTAATTAGAGCAAAAGAACCAGCAAAATAATTCCACATTTGTAATGTTGTTGCACTATTATAGTTTACAGCCTTATCATCAAAACTTACCCAAGTATCAAAACTAGGTTGTGGTACATAAGTACCACCAATCTGCACGCTATCACCAGCGGTTAAATCTTCTCCAGCTGTCTGATAAGATACTGTTTGAATATTACCTGCTATCTTTAATCCATTAGTAGGGTCATATTTTAGATATTTAGTTGCCTCGCCAATAGCTATACCATACTCATCACTAGAATAACCTAAGAAACCTTTTAAGTTACCCAGCCTACAGTAT
>Ga0180732_1002097_pt1 | contig 11105 bp, 22 predicted proteins | sample KR11_01MetaG_FD_148674 | JGI IMG/M metagenome (GOLD analysis project Ga0180732, IMG submission 148674) | Groundwater microbial communities from the Olkiluoto Island deep subsurface site, Finland - KR11_0.1 MetaG | ecosystem: Environmental > Aquatic > Deep subsurface > Groundwater | place...
CTTAAACCCTGTCCTGCCTTCAGGCGCTACCGAACCGCTCGGGTCTGGCGGCCACTTCCCCTGCTCAAGTTCTTTTAAGTGTTCAATGAGCCAAATCATCTCCTCACGCTGGAAACGGATTTCGCCCGGTGAGAACCAGTCCTTAGCCAATGTTTAGCTCCATTACATCATCACCTGTTGTCTGATTCTATCAACGGCCAACTGGCAGTATTCCTCGGATAATTCAAAACCTATCGCCCTTCTGTTTAACTTCTTGGCTACCCATAATGATGTTCCCGCCCCGGAGAAGGGGTCGAGAATAGTAGACGGAACCTTATCAGCATTACATTGACAGGTGGGTTGCCAGCCTAGAGTTTCTGTTATGTTTTTGTAAGCTGGTTCACCAGGAGTACCAAACACCCTTGCTTTTCTATCTACTCCCCAAGATACTCTCTGCTTGCCAATCACTTCAACTATCCTCTCCCACGGCGCACCGCACTTACTACAACAACCTACTTCTGGTGTAGCTGCCTTAATACATATCTCAGGTAGCTTCTCAGGAAAAACTGCGAAATGTGCGGCGGCGTAAGGAAAAGTTGGGAAAGACCAAACGCTTCTAAGGTTGCGTCCTGTGGTAGATTGTGGTATAATATTATTGGTATGGGTAGATGCAAAGGTAGCACAAATAAGAAGGGTCGCACCAAGTGGGTTATCCTCAAGTGTGATAACTGCGGTAATGAGTTCAGGCGTTACGCTAATGATATTCAAACACGCCATAACTTTTGTAGTAGGCAGTGCGTTGCGTTCTGGTTGAGAGGTAAATTTACAGGAGCGGATAGTGCTACTTGGCGAGGTGGTAGAATTGACTACAGGGGCTGTAATTGGTATGAAATCAGGAGACTTGTCAAAGCCGAAAGAGGCAACAGGTGTGAAATGTGTAGTGTCTCTGGAGATGACGCAATTCTCCAAGTCCATCACAAAGTCCCGTTCAGGTTGTTCAAGGACTATAGAACTGCAAATGACCCCACCAACCTGCAAGTCCTCTGCATTAAGTGTCACCGCAAGGTTGACGGGTATCTCAGGCTGACCAAAGTAGCTCCGCCCCCAAAGTGTCGCAAGGCTACCATCTGTATTGACTGTGGCATCCAATTCCATTCTCAAAGTGGCACCGCCAAGAGATGCCCAAGCTGTAGTCCTCGGCGTATCAGGAATAGATAATCCTTCACGAACATTATCCGCATCCCAGTAGTATCTAGCTGACTTGGTAAGCATCAGGATATACTCGTGGCTCTCGGTAGGTCTATCGGTCACACTCTCAGGCATCGGGTTCGGCTTTGACCAGATGATAACTGACCGCACCCACCAACCCGACTCCTGTGCTGCTATGGCTACCCTAAAGGGTATCAGGCAGAGGTCTTTGGGCTTGATGACTGGATGGTTTCCTATCATTCTGTGTGGTTGCCCTTTCAATAACTCGGGGTCAAACGCTTTAGGGTTCTTTGTATCCGTTGGGCTTGTAGTTCTATTCCCGCCTGAATAGCTATCCCCGATATTCCAGAACACAACCCCGTCCTTTCTTAATACCCGTCTAATCTCCCTCAGTATCTCAATGCTGTGCTGGACATACATCTCAGGGGTAGGTTCTAGGCCATAGGCACCTTTCCAAGCACCGCAGAGGGAGCAGAACGCTTTATCGGTTTTAATATCAGATTGCTTATTAACATTACCGCTAATAGATTTTGACGCCCACGGCTTATCAGCTCTAGTTAAAGATAAATTTGCCTTCCATTGATGCTCACAATCACCACCCCCCCACACCAAGTCCTGCTCCCCACTATATTTCCTCAAGCCCCAGTACGGGGGCGAAGTACATACCATCTGTACGGACTCATCGGGCAACTCGTTAGTCCTGAAGTCCTGGTTATAGAGCGTGTCGTGGAGGTCTTGATAGAAAGTCACCGCAGCATCTTCCTTCCCTTCGGGGGCTGGCGTATGAGCCGGTCTATCTCCTCAACGGACTCAACGAACACATCCGGCTCCTGCTTCTGGGCTAACAGCTCCGCCTTCAGGCCGTACCTTTCCCACTAAAGCATAATTAACTTCCCGAGTGCTTCCGGTTTAAGGCATTCCCACAGTGGCCAGGTCACTTTTTATAACTCCTAATCCTTTCCTTGAGATATAATTCGTTCCAACTCCTCGAAGTTCCTTACGATATGGTACTCAGCCCCTTGAGCCTCGATAATGATTTTGAAAGCCCTCTGCTCTGGTGCCCACCTCCCCTTGCCTGATTTTAATTCTATAAATATGACCCTGCAATGCTTGATGTAGTGGGTGTCCAGCATTATCACCACTAGGTCTGCTGTCCCTTTTTCTACTCCTTTGATACGCCTGCGGCTATCCCCCCTAATATCAATAAAGTCACCCGCATTCAGCCGGGAAAACCATAATTTCCCCAAATTCATCAGGTAGGTCAGGTAGTCCTCACAAGTTTTTTTTAAGTCTGATTCATTCATAACTTTTCTATATCCGACTCTACTTCATTCAGATTGACTATCTCCGATATTCGCCAAGTTGCTAATTCCTCCAAGAATCGCACTATCAGGTGGCAGTTTCACATAGCCAAGCCTTTCTATTGCCACCAATATTTGCTCGGCTTTGGGCTTGCGGTGTGCTTTTTTGTCAGACGTTAAATAGGCTTCGATTGCCCTAACAGTTATTTCTCTTTCATCCATCTTCTCCTCCTTTCAGCATAGATTATCTTCTTACCCACACCAACCTCCAAACTAAAATCATCTACATTGAGCAGCGTAATAACCTTCTAAATGCGGTTTAATCCAATCGCTATGCTCAAACATATAAAACTGGGGCATAAATACTCTACCCTGTATACGTAAGTGACAACGCTGGCATAACGCTGCTAGATTCCACCTCTCACAATTAGATTTATCATTATCAAGATGATGAACTGTCATGGCGTATCCACTACTAGGGTCGTGTGGATGACCGCAACGTTCGCATTTATTGCCCATTTCTTGCCTGATTTTAGAGCGATATTCTTTTGTCCACGTGTCTGGGTATTCCCCTTTGAACTTGCTCACCGCAGCACCTTCCTTCCCTTCGTGGGCTGTCTGGAGTACCAGTCTTTATCCTCCAATAGCTTCAGACGCTTATCAGCTATATTCCTCAAGTGACGTAATATTTTAACCACCATCCAACCCCAAACACTATCATCAAATTCTTTAACTTTCCATTCCTCAGCAAATTCGCCATCTTCATAAAACTCAAAAGTGCCATCCTCTCTACGCTTCAAGGATAATATTTCTCTACTCATACCAACCTCCAAACTAAAATCATCACTCTCTACTTCGTTGCCCCAAACTATCAAGAATTACTTTACGAGCATAAAGAGACTCACTTGTCCCGATTTCGGCAGCCTTGAGGATGAAGCGTTTTGCTTCATCCTCAGTCATGCGAAATGCAAGGTGAAATAAGACAGAATTCTCATTAGTAGCAACCTTACCTTGCGAGACAATCCCTAGTTCTTGCCGAAGTGATTGCATTGTTTTTCTCATTTATTCATTCTCCTTGAACAATCAGGACAAGGTATATAATGCATTGGCATTAGGTTATGGCGTCTTTGTTTTCTGTTACCATCCAACACAGAACCTTTCCCTTTGCATCTTACGCAATGTGGGTTTGGCTCCTTGATTTCCACCCAAGGCGGTTTTAGTTTTTCATCCTTTGGAACTCGTTTAATTTCCCCTGTATCTGTATTCATTCTTCTCCTTTGAGGGTTTCACTTATCATTCCTGAACCATCAATAATTGTTATGGCCTGCTGCAAACTATTTAATTTGGCTCTCAGGACTTCGATGTTATCTTTAGCATTAGGTTTATTAAGTTTTTGGTTTTCGTACTTATCCTGCATACTGGACTTTGCCTGAATAAGTAATCCTTTTATCCTCTTCCCCTCATCCTTCCTTATCTCCTCTTTAGTAGGGAGGAGAGCGATGATGTCTTTAATTATTTCTATTTTAAGGTCGTGAACCTTTTCTGATGCACCCATACCCCAACCCTTCCAAGCCAGTAGTCCGCTACTATATTGACTTAGTAGATTATCTAGGGCTTCCCTCAACCCCTCCCTATCCAGCCTGGCTTTGGCTTCTGCTGGTGGTATCCATCCACGCCTCAAGAACTTACCAACCTCGTCAGCTTCTTCTTGGTACATTATGGGGTATAACTGTTTGACTTTGGCTAGTTGGGCCTTCGCAGCAGTATTAAGATTTCGCTGGCAGGCGTGGCAATCTTCATCACTAAACTTGCCCTCAAATGGACAGCCCATACATACCGCTATTATTATTTCCTCTGGTGTTAATTTCATCTGGTTGCCTCCATAACCTTAATAATATCTTGGGTAGCTTTATCAAGAACAGGTGCTAATGAAGTATGGAACCAGTCTGATATAACGGTGAAGCAAAGGTCACGCAAGATAGATTTAATTTCTTTCTCTAAGTCACTCATTTGGTTGCCTCCTTTCCTTTCTTTGGCCGGTAGTCTTTATTATAACTAGACCGCAACATACCAACCCTTGCCTTCTTTACGAATCCTATGGCGTTTTAGTAATCTAGAAGTTAAAATCCTAACATTCGATTCTGCGATATTTAATTCTTGCGCAATTTCTTTAGGTCTAGAGTTAGGATGTAATTTAATATATTCAAAAACACTATCTTGTCGCCAAGAATTAGAACCAATGGAAATTCTAGGGCTATAGGGAAGGGCGGTATTATTAGTTTTCCGCCGGCGGATAATAGTCAATCCAGATTTCCCTCTATTGCAAGCATAACAACTGGTAACTAGGTTTTCTTGGTCTGTTGCTCCTCCATCTTCAACAGTGATTTTATGGTCAACTTCTAGTTTTACATTAGGGGCTTGTTGCCCACAGTATTGACAGGTAAAATTATCTCTCTCCAAAATCTCCCATCGCAAAGCATAATAACCTCTTGTTGGCTGATAACCTTTCATTAAGCTACTCCTTAACTTTATTACAGCTTAATGTTACACTATTATTTGTTATCTGTCAAGTTTTAGTGTTATTGTTATGCACAACGGCGCAATCATACCCCTTACTATGTAAGGGGGGTATGTTGCGTTGCGCTTTTTTGTTGCGTTGCGCAACACCGCAACAACTGTTGCGCTTCTAATATCTTTGAGCCTGTAAGCACCATAAACCATCCTTATTTTTTGTTGCGGTTCCCTGTTTTTTAAGTCGGCTCATAATAGCCCTGACGGTATTTTGTGTTGCGCTTAGTATTTCGGCTATCTCAATAGTGCCTATCGGCCCATCTCGCAACAAGTCTCTAATCTGAAATGATAATGGTAATTGATTGGCTAAGGAAGTAGTAGCTAGGTCGATTTTAGAGACATCAATAGTATTAGTATCATCATCGAAGGTATATTGTAGACCTATTGGTAACTCTGTCCGGCGGTTGGCCTTAGTTTGCTTCAAAGAAACTATCATCTGATTATCATCTGGTTCTTGAGACTTCTTAACTTCCCAAATAGACCTGGCCAAGTTCTCATAAAATACACTACCATAGACTCTCTTCCTCTTGCTTTCAGTGTCCTTAGAAGTATGAGCTATGATTAGCGTCGTTACAGAAGGCAAAGTTCTAATAGCCCGGAATAGTTCTACCGCGGCCTCTGATGGGTCGTTGTTACTGATACCGGCAGCCGGCGCCAGGCTATCAATTACTAATAGTTTGATATTCAATTCTAAGACCCTTTTTTTAATCTGTTCAATTGATGAAACTAAACGGGTGCTCATCTCAAGTCTATTCAAGCCAACAGTCAGGTTAAAGCCTCGACATAGCCCACTTAAAGTCCGGGTAAACTCATCCTCGTCACTTTCATAATCCAAATACAAGACAGGGCAAGATTCATCCGGAGCCATTAAACCAAGTGGATTATCGTGAAAGGGTAGGTAGGCTATAATACTCAAGGTTTGGGCTATGTGCCCTTTACCAGACCCACCATCCCCGAATATTATAGCCGGCTGATTCAAGGGAAGGATAGGTTTAACCAGAAACTTTGGTATTATTATCTCTTCGGAAGGCCAAATCTCTTGCACTGAGGAACCATTACGATGTAGTTTTAGTGCTCTCAGACAGACATCGGAGATAATGAGACCCCAATCTAGATAGGTACCTTCATACAGTATGTTACTTTGTAAACTCCTGGCTATGGTCCCCCTTGTCTGAAGTGATGTAAGATTAAATCTCACGCCACTAACCGCGGTCATCGCATCAGTATCCAAGGTAAAGGCATCCAACTCAGCTATAATATCCCCAGCCTTTGACCTAGTAATATTCCTTAATTGAACTACCGGCCAAGTATTATGATACTCAACGTAGGAAAACTCCCATCCGTTAGCTAGTTCTGTTACCATAGGTTCAGGTAGATGGCTCATTGTTTTACCCTTTCCGCTTTAGCCTTTCCGTTTCACTACCATCCAACTCTGCCTCATACTCTCTGTAAGTCCTGGAGCAGGCGAAATCGAAAAGAGGTTCGTGGTGTGTCATAGTCCCCACCACTTTAGTTGGGCTTGCCATTCATTGTGATTCACAAAGATAGAATATTTATTATACTCATAGCAGCTTATCCACTCTGCCACTTCCCTTCTGCCTTCTTGCCTTACTGCTTCAAGATAATTCTCGGCTATGGTATTCAATTCATTCATCTCCGTTTCGCTAAGAAGTGACATATCCTTCACTCTTAGGGATATACCCTTAGTAATTCCAAGTTGTTCCCCTGCCTTGAAAGAGATACAACATTCAATCGGATGATAGGCTGCTGGGCTGTCTAGTTTCCGCCCACATCCAGTGCATATATTTTCCTTAGCTTCCATTATTCCCCTTTTTAACTATCTTCCGTATGGCTTCTCTTGATAATCCGAACTGCCGACCTAGCTGGGCATTGTTCTTGCCAGTAGAACGCAGAAATCTGATATACTCGTTCCTGTCCCAGGTTCCTTTCGACTTCTGATGTAGTATGCTTCTCTCTGCAGTATCCATAACACTATCTTATTATAGCGGCAATACTTTGTCAACCCCTCACCTACTCCGGCATCTTCCCTTGTTTGAGTTGGCTACCTAAAATTCTTAGACAAGTTGAACACCGCCGTCTAGGAATCTTTCGCTGAGGGCAATCACTCTCCAACCACTCCCCAAACCACCTCAGCATATCCTTTACTTGGGCTTCGGCTATCTTTTCAAGCATTTTGGCTAAGTCGGGGTGTATGCCATCAGCAAATTGCCCCCTCTGTTCATATAGAGCTTTACACCAAACATCATTCAATTGTGTATATTTCAATATCGGTAGTTCCATCATTTCCCCTCCAAATTATCGAAAGATTGGGATGGGGGCTGGTGAGCTTTCTTATCATCTGTCTCGCCATTAAATCCCTCTCCTTGACAAGTATCTGGATTCACCCCCACTCTACCTGAATCCAGCTTTCAGTGTAATACAAATTTTGACTGTGTAGCTTTCCCTCGGACTCAGGCTTAGCCAGCTAGTAGCTGAAGCTTGTAGTGCCTCGTGTTACGAGTATGCGCTTCGTTCGAGTTTATAATTGCTTCTGCTCTCCGTCTTTCTCTGCCCTTTCGGGTAACTGGCACTTGCTGGTTAGTTACGCTCTAACTCCACACTGGCTGTCGATTACTGACTCCAGGGAGGACTCTCACCCCCAGTCACCAGATGTATTCACCTAAACTGCAGCAAGCCCTCGCTGGCTCGGTAGGATTTCGCCTGCACAGATAGACAATTTCTGCTGTTAAAAAGGTAAAGCTTGTTTGAACTTCCCTTCCAGCAGTATTTCCCTGAGTTCGTGAGCCTCTTCATCGGTAAGTTCAAATGCTTTAACCTTCCCAAATTTACTAACAATAATGGCAGTCACGTTGGCCGGCTCATACCCTTGTGCCAATGCAGTTTGTGCTAATACCTTCTGTGACTTCTTGGATAGTGTCTTTACCTTAGTTTTATCACCAACAGGCTCTAGCGTGTCTGTGGTGACCTCTGGTGATTGGTTGTAGGTTCCCCCTGAAGGTTTTGGCATCGCAACGCTTGTCGCTTCTTCCCAGTAGTCTTTGATATCCTGCTCGGCTTGGGGGATGTCCGCCACTACATCCAGCGGTGCCTCATCTTCTACCGGCGGCGGCGCCAGGAGCTCATGTATTGGCTTGGTGCTATCGGTCAGCAGGTTGTATAAGGATTGGCCGTGTGTCATACTCAAGACATTGACATTCTTTTTCTTCCCGTCATCGGGATTGACCACTTCCTGTTTTCCCAGACTGAGTACCAAAGGAATCATCCGGACCCGGCCACACAACCCCCTTATCATTGCGGCCGCCGAGTTGATGTTGCGTATTGAGTTGATGGAGCCCGTATCTATCTGCCATACACCTATCCCCGGAACTTCCGGCAACATAAACTGTAGGCACATCTTCTCGCTGCACTTCTTGCCTTGATAGTCTGGGCATTCACGACCGGCACACCTGCCTTCTTTCCACACTACGGCCTCGGTATCACGATTAGCCATACCACCTGTCACGGTGTCTATCATCCGCCTACAGGTTTCACCATCACCGCGGCAAGTCAATCCTCTGGTATTAGAATATGCCCGGTAATACTGGCTGGCCCAGATATCCTCGTCCTCTACAGGTATCATAATAGGCAAGGATGTGGGCTTATCACCGTAGATAGCAATGACCTCGGGCGGGCAGACAAAGTAATCTGTGGCTGTAGGATATTCAACCTTCTTGGCTGATAGCTTCTTGACTCCCAGATGTATCTTACCTAGCCGTGGTATCCGTATCTGTTCGCTTAATCCTTTGATTGGCATATTTCCTCCTTATGCAATATTATGGAATGTCTTGCGGTGTTTTAGCATTTCCTCTGGCCTGAAATATTTACGGCAATAATGGCATTTCTTCTTCGGAGGCGGAGACCAGCCATCGGATTGAATACTTGTTCCGCAATCAAGGAATATATAAGCACTATCATAATAATTGTGTTGCTCCCCATAGCAAAGGTGATTATGGTAAGGGCATAGGCGGCGTATTCTTTTTATATCATGTGCCCTGAATACATGAATCATCTCTCACCTCACGCCTTAAGCTTGACCTTATTATTCTAATACCTCTTCCTTGCCCGCATCTAAGTGTCTTAAGATTACCTCCATGCACTCGTCTAACAGTTTCTCATAGGCAGGCGATTTACAAAATGAATCTATTTCATCGCCTTCGGGTAAGTTCTCAGAAACTGCATCACTGAGTTCGTCCCTCAATGATACTCTTCTACCATTCTTGTATCGACTCATTCCTTTATCCTCCTATACTTTCTCGTAGACTATCTCGTCTTCATCTGAATAATAGGTTCGTTGTATATCCTGACCCCCGGGATAGCCCTGGTACCCTTGTATGACTTGGCAGCAGGAGTCAGGACAGCCGGGTTAATCATTTTATATTCATCCGGTACCAGGGCAAAGTCTATTACCTCCCACTTCCAGTTGTCTCTCTGGCCTGAAGTTCCCATATCGGTGGATACTCGCTTTGGTGCTTCTCGTGATACCTCAATTAAACCCACCGACTCGGTAATTTCTCCCTTGAGTTCCATTTCCTTTTGTGCTGCCTCGAGCCTCATACGGTTAATCTCTTCCTGCTCTTGACGTATCCGCTTTTGCTCTCTATCGAAGGCTAACATCTTATCTGCTGTAATCTTGTCGGCCTGCTCTATGGGCTCCATTAATGTTTTATAGGCTTCATTGGTTTCTTTTACATGGTCTTGGAATGGACTGAGGTACTCCTTGCGCCTTGCCTCCATTGCCTTTCTGACTCTGCGAATTATACTGAGGTCGTCATTAGCTGGCTTGAGGTCATCGCTGGTAGCAATAATCCGAGCTTCAGCATAATCCCTCAACTCTAGAGCTTGATTGTAGAATACCATAATCTCAGTATCTGCTTCGGGCTTGACTTTTACTAGCGATGTTGTCTGCTCCTTAGTCTCTGTCATTTAATTACCTCCTGTGAGTTAATAAAACTAGCCAAGTCATGGGCTTCTCGTGGGTTGAGGATGATAACTACAGGAAACCTATCACGGCTACCGAAATCTTCAATAATACCAAACCTCTCACCATCCCACTTGACAGTTATCTTCTCCCCTTCATTGTCGGTGATTATGTATTCGGCTTTCATTAAACCTCCTATAGATATTTATCTGCTAATGCCCAGATTTTCGCTACCGTAACTGTTCGGCCATACCAGATGCCTTCTACCTTATTGCCGTGTTTCAGGTAAACAAAGTCCTCATCTTCCTCCAGGTATAGTCCTGCATCCCTGTGTTCTGGTTTAAGTGCTGCGGTTAAAACTTCCTGTAGCATTTTAATCCTCCTTTATTCCCCAGCCTTTTAGTTCGCGTTGCAAATTTTTCTTGAAGGCTTGCCATTCATCCAAGCCGATATAAAGGGTTTCTCCCAATGTATAACCATCTTTGTCGTACCACTGGTCAACCCACTCCACCACTTCCCTGATACCTGTTTGTTTACCTTCAAGATAGGCTTCACCCTGCTTCTCAAGGGATAGTTGCGCCCCCGCCTTGAATGAGATTTCGGCTTGCATCTTACATACCCCTTCAAGTGTTCCTATTCCACGATAAAATATGTTGTCTCGTTGCACTTTACCCATTACAGTTTCTTCAGCTTCCATCATTCCCCTTCCTCATCAGTCTTTCGAGTTGCCTGACGGCCATTCGGCTAGGCTTCCGAGCTTCGTTCTCCCACCTATTGACCGTAACCTGGTCAACACCCACCTGCTCGGCCAGTCCCTTCTGTGTCAGCTTGAGCTTCTTCCGTAGTGTCTTGATTTCTTTGCTTTTCATATTACTTACCCTAGTTTAGCTGTCAAATCTCTTACTATGGCGTTCCACTTATGCTCACCACGCACCATTAAAAAACGCCTAATCCTGCCTATCCATTTACTACTTAACACCTTCATTCCTTACCTCCAAACTTTGATTACACTATAGACTATAGCACAGGTTGTAACCGATGTCAATACCTATCTACTCTAGGTAAAC
>Ga0180732_1002098_pt1 | contig 11102 bp, 10 predicted proteins | sample KR11_01MetaG_FD_148674 | JGI IMG/M metagenome (GOLD analysis project Ga0180732, IMG submission 148674) | Groundwater microbial communities from the Olkiluoto Island deep subsurface site, Finland - KR11_0.1 MetaG | ecosystem: Environmental > Aquatic > Deep subsurface > Groundwater | place...
GGATTTTCGCCCCGTGCCGGGGGCGAAGCGTCAGAGTCGCCCCATCCTGGCGAAAACCACTGCAAGTTTCCTGAGAGCATCCGCCTCTCGCACGCGAATCAGCTCTCGTGTCACCCCAAAACGTTCGCCCACTTGCTCTAGTGTCTCCGGCTCAACGCCCCAGATTCCGAAACGCCAGATGATGATCAGCGCGTCCCGAAGTCTCAATTTGGATAGTCCCGCCCAGAGAAAGTCATCCAACTCGATGGTTGGTCTTGGATCAGGTTCAACCATTCTTCTCTGGTAGTCGTTCAGGCAAACCTCAAAGGCGCGGGAACTACCATGCGTCAGATGTTCGGAAGCCTCTACTGCGTCTCGCACCTCCTGCGACTTGTATCGCAGGCGTGAATGGCACCCATTGCAAAGCCAGAGCACGTCGAATGGTGCTGAATAGTCTGGATGATGTGCGGAGACCAGAGTGTCGCCGCACAGGAAACATGGCTGCCGGTGGATTTCCCCGCGGGCCAGGGCTCGAAGTAAGTCCCGATTCGCGGCTAGCCGTTCTGGATGGTTTGCCTTGTACTTGGCAGCTTTCAGGCGGCCCTTCTCTCGCGTTTGCTCTGCCGTCCTCATCTGCGAATCCCTAAACGCACCCGCCCGCACGGGTGAACCAGCAGTGCCGAGGGCGGCAAGCATCCCGTGCGGGCGGAGATTGATGACTCATTGGTATGGCCCCGACACTGGTGGTTCACCCAAAGTATACCCCAAAGCAGGGCCAGTCGCAAGGCGTCCCGCGCGGATTTTTCAGAAATCTCTTGCAATCGGATTCCGAATGTGGTAAAAAGCAGGACAGAGCTACCAAACGGTAGGACTGAACGCAGGTCGCTACCGACTCGGCCCCAAAGGCTGGGGCAGTGACAAGACGGTACGACGCGGGCAGGTCAAAGCGGCAAGACGGCGCGCCCATAACGCGCAGAACTGGGTTCAACTCCCAGGCCCGCCACCACTGGAAGACCGGCTCCGATTCCTCTGCGGGGCGACAGGCATGGCGCTGACGGTTCCCGAACGCAGGTTTCTCCCGAAGTACATCGAGACGGACGATCCATCGCGGCAGATTGCGGCGTGGCGCGCGAGCGGGTGCAAGGACGGGAGCGACGCGCAGATTCGGCAGTGGATACGGGACTTGGCGGCGCGGTCGGATGCGCAGGGGTATCTGGGCTATGTGCGAGCCAACCTGGATATTGTGGAGCGGGCGCAACTGCGAGCGCAGGCGACCAACGCGGCTCAGGCGGAAGTAATTCGGCGCGAGGTGCAGACAAGCAACTTGGTGTCGGCTGACAGGGTTCGGCAATACGAAGAAGGTTGCATCTTGGCGGGCGAGCGCAAGAGCGTCCAGGGTTTCGCGCGGCTCGTCGGGCAGATCGAGTCAATGACGGGTGCGGTCGTATCGGGGGCGGGGCTGTCGCGCCGCGAAGCCGAGGAAGCCTATGGGAAGGCCCAGGCACAAGTCGGGCAAGACCCTGAGCCGCCGCGCGCCGCGGAGAGTGACAAGCCCGCGTTCATCGCGATCCTTCCGCAGCAAGGAGGGCCGCCGCGTGCCTGAGTGGGTAAAGCACGTAAGCGATCCCGCGCTTCTCGCCGACATCCGCGAGAACCCGCACAGGTACTTCAGCGTGGCGGACAGGCCGAGCCAACGGGCGTTCTTCTTCGATCCCCACGTGGCGGTCCTCCTGAAGGGGCCGAACCGAGCGGGCAAGTCGCTCCTCACTGTCGTCTACGCGGTGTGTGCAATGATCGGGGAGGAGCCTTTCGAGTTGAAGGGGATGTTGGACGTGCGCAGCCCGCACACAGGGGCGCGCATGATCGCAAAGCCTCCCATCTACGTGCGGCACTTCTGCGTGGACTTGGAGCGGTCGGCAAAGCAGGTTTTGCTCAAGCACTACCTGCGCTGGATTCCTCGGCGTTTTCTCGACACGAGTCGGGGCGAGAACGGGTTCAACCAAAAGGAAAACACCCTCTACCTGACACAAGGACCGCCGTGCTATGGGTCAGGCGTCCAGTTTCTCTCCTACGACGTGCAGCCGCTCAAGTACCAGTCGGCGGAGTTCCACATCGCCATTCTCGATGAAGCGCCCCGCCAGAGTACGTTCGAGGACCAGTTCCCGCGTATATCGAGCATCGGCGGACGCCTCTACATCGCCTGCACGATCACCGACACTGCCTCGTGGCCGACGGACTGGATTGACAAGCTCTTCGAGCGCGGGAGCGAGCGGGTGAAGAGGTTCGCGAGCGTCCACTACCTCGACGCGATGGAGAACTATAGGGCGCTGGGGAAGGATAATCCCAGAGTGCTTGAGGATGTGGAGGCGATGCAAATCCTCGTGCGCAACTCGCGCTTGCAGACGATGCTCTACGGCAAGTCGGCCCACATGGGCCACGTCGTCTACCCCGTGCGCAACTCGCGCTTGCAGACGATGCTCTACGGCAAGTCGGCCCACATGGGCCACGTCGTCTACCCCGAGTTCGGGGAGGACACACACGGGTACGACGTGGCGGGCATGACGCCGGACTTGTTCATGAAACTCGTGCGGCTGGGCAAGGGCGAGATGCGGTGCGGCTTCGACTACGGCACGGCGGCGGCGACGGCGGTGGTGTACGTCTATGTGGCGCGGATGGGCATCCCGGAGTTGAAACTGGCCCCTGGGGATTGTGTCCAGATCGGCGAGTTCTACCGGGACAAGAGCAACATCGCGGGCAACCTGCCTGGCTTGCAGGCGTTGCAGAAGCAGTTCACACCGCTCAGCTACTCGTGCGATCCGAGCATGTGGCGGAACGACAGCGTGCTCATGGTGTCGCCGGCTGCAATGTTGCAGGACGTGGCATTCTACAAGTCGATCATCGCAGGGACGCCATTGGATAGTCCGGTGGACACGAGCCTGAGCATCGGCCCGCTTTACCCTGCCGAGAACGACGTGGAGATGCGGATTGAAATCCTGACGGCGATGATGAAGCCGCGCGCTGGGCCGGCGTCGTGGCCGCGCTATCGGCTGCTGGTGCCGTACTGCCGCGAGACCTGTGAATCCCTCTCCTCGTGGTCCACGAAGCCGGACCCCGACCTGCTGCGCAAGAAGCCGAAGTATCACGAGGGCACGAAGCACGGCCCTGACGCTGTGGGCTACTTCGCCGTGTCGCCGGCCCTGGAGTCGTGGCGGCTGCCGTTGCGGCGGCAGGAGGAGCGACCATGGAGTCCGCAACTCGACCCGGTGTTTGGCGTTCCTGAGAGTTTGGCGTTCCACTTCTGAGGCAGGGCCTAGCCATGCTGTTCAGTGGGAAGACATACAAGGGCGAACCGCAGAGTGACGGGACCATCCGGTACGGGGAGTTGTCCGCGGCGATCTGGGACTTCAAGCAACGGAGTGAGGGTGCCTATGCCGCGTTGCGCAACGTCCTGTGGCCCCTGTGCTGGGCGTTCTTCAACAGCAAGAACAACAAAGAAGTCTACGCCCTCTTTGCCAAGTGGGCGACGAAGTACACGGGCGACCAAAACCCTTACGACCCGTGGAAGGGGCCGGGGGTATTCGACCCCGTGCCGCACTACCAGGTCATGGTCAAGGTGCCGCCTATTCACGAGGCCGTGTTCGGCGACGGCGACTTGCCCTTCCTCTGCGAGCCGTTCCCGGTCAGCATGCAAGTCGCCCAGCGGAACGAGGGGCAACTGTGGCTGGACGCGGAGATACGGCAGAAGCGGTTGACGGCGCAGTGGTACGGCGACATGAAGATGCACGTCATGGGCGACGCGCTGCTTCGGGATACGTTCATCTTCGGCAACGTCCCGCTGCTGTTCGAGCACGCCGTGGGCATGGACGTGGACTGGGCACTTCAGGAAGACCAGGCGACGGGGTGGGGGTTCAAGGCGCGGAGCAACAGCCGGCCGGTGCGTGGCGTGCGGTGCCTGCCCATCCCGCTGCCCGACTTCTTCCCCGACGAACATGGCCGGTCAATGGACGGCGTGACGGGCCAAGCGTGCGAAGCGTGCGGCGTGCGCTACCTGATCACGATAGACAAACTGATCTCTTGGATTTTGGGTACGCCGCTGCTGCGGTGGAACATCCCCGTCGGGGCGCAGGCGAGCCGCGACACCTTGCGCGAATGGTTTGCGAAGCAGACGGGGGTTATCGGCAGCGTGACATCCGAAGACGACTGGCCCGCCCAGATGGACGTGGCCGTGGATAGGCGTTCTACCACGCCGGCGTCGGGGGGCAACGAACAGCGCGTGCTGATGTTCCGTTACTTCGAGGGTGGGGAAGACCCGCGGCACGTCATCAGCCTGGGCAGAGACGGGCAGGGGCCGGTCATCCTCAATCAGAATGCTGGGGAGCATCCCGCGCGCAACGCGGGCATTCCCATCACGTTGGTCCAGAGCATTCCGCTGCTGAACCACCTGTTCGGCCTGAGCACCATCGAGGAAATCCTGATGCTCGCGGCCTACAACAACCTACTCATCAACCTGGACCTGGCGACGCGGGCAAGAGCGAGCAGCGGGGTTGGACTTGTCAATCCACTGTCGGGCCTATCGGCGGCGCGGATGGCTTTGCAGCCCGGCGGAACATACGATGTCAATCAGATGGTCAGTCTGGACCAGGCGTACAAGCACATCCCCATCCCGTTCGTCAACGCGCAGATTCACGAGATCGTCCAGACGCTTCGCCAGCAGATGCATGTGACGGCGGGTGGCGTGGACCCGCTGCTGGGCTTCGCGTCGGGTGAGACGGCGCGGGCGAGTATGATTGCCACGGAACAGGGGAGCAAGCGCTGGGGGGACGAGGCGAAAGTCATTCGGCACTGCCTGACGCGGGGCGGCGAGATCGTGGACGCGCTGAATCAGCAGTACACCACGGAACTGACCCAGTTTCAACCCCTGGGCAAGCGGGGCATGGGCAACTGGGTGCAGGCGGGGCCGCAGAACTACGGCCACAAGGTCCGCGTGTTCCTCGACAGCCGCGAGTTGGTCAGCAATCCGGGGGCGCGGCAGCAGGCGGTCCAGACGTTCGTGGCGACGTGGCAGAACGTACAGGGCACGGACATTGCCAAGCTGCGCACCTTGCATGCCAAGACCCTGAAACTCCCCGACCCCGAGGGCTATAACCTCCCGCGCCAAAATCGTGCCGACGTGGAAAACAGTCTCTTTGAGGCATCGCTGCAAGAGGGTCAGCCGTACATGCCCGAAGTCAGTCCGAGCGACAACGACTGGGACCACTGGAACGCGCACTGGGACATCGAAGGGGCGGCCCGGCAGGGCGGGCAGCAGGCATTCGCCGTGTGGGCCAACCACCAGATGGCCCACTTGCAGAAGGGCCAGTTCGACGGCGGGGCGCGTGCGGCGAGCCTCATGGCCCCGGAAGGGGCCGGGCCGCAGGGCGAGCCGGGGCCGATGGGCATTCCGCCGGTGGCTGAGACTGGGAGCGAACAAGGCATGCCGCTTGGGAATGCGGCTGGCATGGATCAGTTCGCCAACGAGGCAGCCCAGACGCCTGGACTGCCGGGAGCGCCCGTGCAATGAGAGACAGCGATTTCTACGGCGTTGGCGGCATTGAACTTGTGCCTGGCTTCGAGAACACGGAGGCCGTGGCTGAGGCGTACATTCGCCGCGGGCAATTGGTCTCTGCGATGGCGCAGACGGCGGGCTTCAAGGTCGTTGAGGCGCGCATGAAGCGCGCCCGCATCACGGCCCGTTCATTGGCTCGGCTGGGCAGCGACGAGGACGCGGACGCGGCGATGGCAAATGCCGTCGTGTTCGGGTCTGTCTGCGACATGGTGGAGGGCTACCAGTTTGGGGCCGAGTTCGCCAAGAAAAACATCGTGCCGGAACGTAAAGCATTTCCCGACATCACGGCTTGCGAAACTGCTATTCCGGCTGTTACACCGGAGCAAGCCATGCGGGAGGCGGAAGCCTTTGTGGAAATGACGCGGCTGCCGGGCTGGTCTATCTGGCTGCGCGACGTGGCGGCCCAGATGCGGGCGTTGACGGAGTTGGAAACGCTGACGCGAGGCGAGGCGCGCGCGGCAGTGCGCAACCTCTATAACGCCTACGCGACGGTGCTGACGGAACTCAGGGACGTAGTTCGTCGCGGCATGGATGCCGCGGCGTGGCAAGAGGCACATACACTGGAGGCACTGAGAGAGGATCGTGGCTTGCCGTAAGGCTTTCCACGATAAGGCGAAAAATCCGCAGGCAAGCGCCTTGTGGCGACCGCTGTAGCCCGCACAAACGGCCTACGGCTTCTTGTCAGGATCGAAAGCCAACTCTCGTGGGTTCAGGGAAAGGAGTAAGGCACGATGCCTGAGCAGACGGCAGGGACGCAAGCAGGAGCCGGCACGGCCGGCACGGGGGCGACACCTCCGGCGACAGCGCCGCAAGGGTCGTCTACTGGTGCCGCACCGCCCGGACCGCAGGCGGGCCACCCCGGTGCGGCAGGCGGCGGGGCAGCGGCGGCCGGGAGCCCGGCCGGCGCGCCCGTGGATCAAGCGAGGCGCGAGTTGGACGTTCGGATGTCGGCTCAGGGCCGCGAAATCGCGGAACTGAAGCGGCAACTGGCCGAGCGGGCAGGCACGGCAAGGCCGCCGGAAGGCGCACCTGAGGCCCCCCCGCAGATCACCGTGGCGGCGCCAGCGCCTGTGGTTGATCCGCAGACGCGGCAGCGATGGGAAGACTGGGCGAACGGTCAGTTCACCGAACTCATGAACGGACATGTCTGGCAGGAACCGGACGAGAACGGACAGCCCGTTCTCAAGCGTATTCCGCCCGACTTGCGCGCCGCGCGCGACTTCGCGCGTGTGCAGGACCGGGCGATCCGGGATATGGGCATCACGCCCGCCTGGGATGGCATGTTCGGGATTGGGAGTCGGCAGAACGCGCCCCAGCCCAGCGCCGACGCTGCGCCGAGGACGCGCGAGCAGTTGGACGCCTGGTTCGACCAGAAGCGCCAGCAGGCGGCAATCAGCGATCTCGACGTGGACGAGCAATTCGACGAGTCGCTGAAGGCCGTGTGCGAGACGCGGAAGATCGGGCCGGACTTCTTCACTGTGCGCATGGACATGGGCAATGGCAGGCAACAGGCGCGCGAGCGCGTCATCGGACGCTATCTCGCCAGCGAGGGACTGCCACCTACGCCGGAGAACGTCGAACGGGCGATCCTCGCCAAGTTCCCCGGCGACCTGTGGGCCTACCAGCAGCAGCAAGCCTACGCCGCCGCTACGAACCAGGCCAGACAGGACCAGCAGGGCCTCGCTCCGGGCATGGCCCGGAACATTCCTTTCCCGGAGACTCCGCCGGACGAGCAGCGGAGACTCCGCCGGACGAGCAGGCCGTATCCGCCTATGAGGTGGGGGGCCGGACGCACTTCGGCGGAAAGCCGCAAGGAGCGGCGCGCGTCGTCGCAGTGACGGGCGCGCCGCGCATGTGATGTCTCTAGTGGACGTGCCGTAGCGAGAGGAGAAAACGGCAATGTCCTTCCCAATGGATGCTGGCCTGTCCACCCTGGTGACGGGTGGCGGCCCCGGCAATACGCCGCTGGCGCACAGCGGCAACCTGGACTGGCAGAACATCGCCAGTGCGGGCATCACGCCAGTCCCTACGTTCGCCAAGCCGGCTGTGGACCTGAACCTCCACATCAAGCTCGGCAGGCCCAACCCCCTGTGGAAGCTCATGCTTTCGGACCCGCTGATCACCAAGCGGCAGACGCTTGGCCGCCCCGACTTCCAATGGGCTGAAATCAGGCCCATGCCGGAGCGGAGCACGGTCGCAGGCTCCGTTAGCGCACAGGCTACCCAGATCGCCGTGAATCTGGCCGACGCCGCGATGATCACGCCGAAGCAGACGCTTCGGTTCTTCGCTACCGGCGGCGGGCAGGATGCGGAGTTCTGGGTGACGGCGATGAACTACACCACGGGCATCGCCACGGGCGTCTTCATCGGCACCCCGCCGGCGGGCGCGATTGCGCCGGGCACCCCGTTCATCGTCTGCGGTTCGTCCTACGAGCAGGCGAGCTTCGCCAACCCCAGCGCCAGGCCGCAGGAGGTCTGGCTCCGGAATTACCATCAGTATTTTCGCAACATGCTCACCATTTCCGATCTGGCGAAGAACGACGACTACCAGATGCCGGAAGGCGGGTACTGGAACACCCTGCGGACCAAGTTCCTGGAACCCGCCCACTCGACGGAAGTCGAGAAGGCCCTCAACTTCGGGATCGCGGGCTACCTCAACGGTGGCGCGCTGACTCCGATGGGCAGCCCTGCGGGCTTCCTGGAGGGCCTGTACACCCGATGCGTCACCCACAGGCACTCGATGGCGGGTGCGCCGCTGAACCGAGCGGCGGTGGACGCATGGCTCACGCCGCTGTTCCGCGACGTGACTGAGAATGGCAGTGGTTGGGTGGGCCTGAGCGCGGCCCGAGGGTTGGCCCAGATGACCAACCTGTTCACGCTGTACGAAATCGGGACGGTGAGCACCGAGGCCGATCAGGCCGGTATCGCCATCACGAGGTACAAGCACAACCTCGGCCCGATCGTCCGGCTCATCCAGCACTACCTGTACGACTTCGTGGGTCGCCGCGACCTGATGATGTTCGTGAAACTCACCCCCGACGACACCAGCATCGTGCTCAACCGGGCGCAGCCGACGGCGATTCGCTACCGCGAATACCGGCCGCCCTACAACGGCTCGTTCACGCTCGGCGAGTACGAGACGTTCCTGACGATGCAGGTGGCGAAAGAGGACGAGACAATCGTCGTCATCGAGGACATCGGCGGCAACCCGTAGCGTCCTGACGTTCGGTGGGGGCCATCCTTCGGGGTGGCCCCCGCCCCTACCCTAGCAAGGGAGCTACGCGACGATGGGCAAGAGACCAGGAGAGCAAGGAGCATTCAGCACGGAGGCCCCCCAGGGTGCGGCCCGCATCGAGGAGGCGGTGGGTGGCCCGGCCGACGCGCGACCCGTCACGGCAGGCCCGGCGATCATTCAGCCAAACGCGCACATGGAGCAAGTCGTCGCCCGCGTGGTGGACCCGGACACCGGGGCGAGAATCATGGGCACATCCGTCCAGGCGGAAGCGGCGGGCGACCCACACATCTTCGCGCGGCGGCCCGATGGCCCACTGGCGGGGATCGTGACCGAGGGCTTCGCGGAACTCGACATGGCGGCGGAAAACGTGCCGGATAGCGAATTGGAGGTCGAGCACTTCCGCTGCACCCGCGTCGGCCTGACCTTCCCCGTGACCGAGGGCGTGGATCGGTATCCGAACGGCGACAAGATGCAGATACCGCTCGCCTTCGATGAAATGGTGATCAAGGACAGCATGTGCCAGACCCATTCCGTGGCGGAATTGACGCCGAAGTACCTGGCCTACTTTCAGCGGACCGGGATCGTGGGCGCGGAGTTGCGCAAGAAGGTGCGCGCCTTCGTCGCGTCCGTGATCCTGAAGGAGAAGGACATGCTTCGGCGGCCCACCGCCTATTGCATCTCGGCTCGGTTCTCGCCGCTGCCAAAGGCCGTGGACCCTGCCGAGGAACTGCGCAAGCAGGTGCGGAGCAAAGCCGCGGAGTTGGGCGTCAGCCCGGAGGAGTTCATTGCAGGTCTCGGCAAGTCGGCTCCTGGGGCGCTCGACGGTCAGGGGCAGCAGCACAGGGTCGTCCGCGACATGATGCCCGCGGACATGCACAGGCACGTGGCGGAAATGCAGGGGCGCGGCGGGCCTATCACGGCCCCGACGCCGCCGCAATCCATCAACGTCTTCCCGCAGCCGGCGACGACCTAATCCGGAGGCGTGAGCAATGGCATTCAAGACGCGGGGCGAGATTCGGCAGACGTCTTTCCGCAGCCGGCGACGACCTAATCCGGAGGCGTGAGCAATGGCCTTCAAGACGCGGGGCGAGATTCGGCAGGCCGTCATGGACAGGCTGGGCTCGCCGGGCGATCTGATCACCGATGATCGCCTGATGCGGGTCATCAACGACGCCATAGACGACGTGGTGGCCCGCGTGTGCAACTTCGCGCCCTGGGATTCTCTCCGCAGTTGGGTGTCGCTGCCCGTGACGGGGACCACCACGCGGGTCGCCCTGGGCGACGGGGCCACAGTGCTGGACAGCTTTGGCAACATCGCGCCCTACATGGCGAATGTCCACCACGTCGAGTTGGTCAGCACGGGCGATCCGCTAGAGCATGACACCCTCATTCGGCAATCGTTCATGCTGGACAACTCCCAGTTCGCCACGCGCGGCAACCCCTCGAAATGGGATTCAGAGGGCCGGTGGCTTTACGTCAAGCCGCTGCCGTCGGGCGTGGATGCTCTGGGGGTGTTCGCGCAGTTGGCGGCCACACCCTTCGTCAGTGACACCCAAGAGCCGCTGATCCCCGAACGCTACCGTGGCATCATCGTTCACGGCGTCATGGCCCAGCTTTGGAGCGTGGACGGCGAGGACGTGCGCAAGCAAGCCTACGCGCGCGAAATGTTCAAGCTCGACTTGGGCACGATGCTCCAGTACGAGAAGACGGCGCAGCCCGACTTCAAGGCCATTCCCCTCATGCCCTACGCGACGAACCGTTGACGAGAGGAAGGACAAGATGAACAGGCGATCCATGTTGCGGCGGGTACTTGGGTTCCTCGGTATCGGAGCGGCGGCGGCGGCCGCAACCGTAGGGCCGTCATGGCGTCCGTTGCTGGGCCGTGCCGGCGAGTTGGCGGAGGTCGAGGATTACGTAGCCGCCGATGGGAAAGTCCTCGGATTCGTCTGGCGCTATGCCTACAGCGGCGCGCCCCCGAACTGCCCCTATGAGGCCGTCATCCCACTTGGACCGGGCATGGGCCTCTCTTGGCGTCACCAGCATGTGTTCGTCGGCACACTGAGCGAGGCCAAAGCCGCGCTGGTGAAACTCCTGGCCTGAAGGGGCAGACCGTGCCGGACTTCGAGGTTCCACTGACGCCGGCCACGCTCGGCTCGATGAATGACCGGCTGGACCCTGCCGTTCACAGAGAGGGCATGGCGACGGAGTTGCGCGACCTCGACCTGCGGCGGGGGTTGTTTGAGCACCGGCTGGGCTGGGCGAAGATCAACAAGCATTGGCAACT
>Ga0180732_1002099_pt1 | contig 11098 bp, 6 predicted proteins | sample KR11_01MetaG_FD_148674 | JGI IMG/M metagenome (GOLD analysis project Ga0180732, IMG submission 148674) | Groundwater microbial communities from the Olkiluoto Island deep subsurface site, Finland - KR11_0.1 MetaG | ecosystem: Environmental > Aquatic > Deep subsurface > Groundwater | place...
GTCAGACCAGCCATAACTATCAAGCGCCTTGTATTCCCTCTGCTTGTCCACGAAGGTCTGGTCGAGCTGCATTTGCTCTCTCGCATATTCTCGACCTGTCTGGTACAGAGGATCGTTCTTATCAGAGATACTAGGCAGATAATCAGCAGAGCCTTCCTTCGAGAAGTTCTCATACTTATCGAGATCGGGATTCTCAATCGATAACTCAAGCCCTTTGCCCTTCTGTGTAAATTCACCAGTAGCAAGGTCAACATAGTCCTCAAGATTATCTTCCCATCCATGACTTGAGTTTGCTTTATTGCGATCAAGTCCCTCTTTTAGAAGAGATGTGTTTTGTATTTTGAAATACTTTACCTCTTTACTATTTGGGGATGTCCTATCCACTTCTCTTTGAAGATCGACATATCCTGTAATATCGGTGAACCCTTCATTGTAAGCAGTTCGTTTATTGTCTGCTTCCCAGAAGCCGGGATACTCAACATAGAGATTATTCATATCAGCCTTGATTAACTCACTCCTTTTCCTTTCGTCCTTTACATCTTTGTGCTTTGCATCGATAGCATCAGAAGCATCATAAGCATCGGCCCACTGAAGACTGATCTTCTCAGCCTCGCCACTGATAGGAACATAGTTGTACCACTTGCCCTCAAGTACAGCATTAACTTCAGGATTCTCATATCTGAAAACCTTGCGCTGTCTTGCACCTTGAATATCAAAGTACGTCAGCCCATCTGCATTTTTAGTATTCGATAATATGTTCCGGGCATCCTGGTATTCCTGCATCAGTGTTCCCCATTGTGGTCGGGCAATGAAGGCATCAAGATAAGCTATTTGTGCAGGAGACAGTTCGCTATAAAGTTTATCCTTCATATCACCAAAGACTTCCCAGAAGTTAAACGCGGTGATCTTATCGACACCACTCTTCTTAATTTCATCTTCAGCGCTTTGCCAGATAGCATAATACTTGACAATCGCCTCATCAAATTCATTATCAGGGAGTTCACCATTTCTCTCAAACAGGTCGAAGTCATCACTCACCTGCATCTGTTTGTTGTTTGTTTCAGATACAATGTCTTGAACCATGTCCTGAAGTTTCCCTGCAAGAGCTCTAGCTGTCTCTGGCTCACCAGTGAAAGTATTAGCAGGTGGATCACCAAGTGCGATATTATAGTCCCTGATTATATCCTCGCCATCCTGTACTCGCTTATCTTCAAGAGTATTATATTTCTTCCACCCTTCTCTCTCTGCAAAACCTTGATCTCTTAATCTCTTTTCAAGTGCTTCGCTCTCTTTGACATACTCAGGGTTCCTATTCAACTCATTCTTCTGAAGACTGTTGAGTTCATCCCAGTTTTCCACCTTACCAATAACCTCTCCAGTCTGAGGGTCTATCTTATCAAATCCAATGGTGCTAACAAACTTCTCTCGAAGATCACTCCATAGCTCTGAGTTTGTCCGATAGGTATTTGTTGAGACACCAAATATTTCAGGAATACCCATCATAAGATTGATAGACAATCCTTCCTCTTGGAATATCGTGATAAATGAATCAAGTACAAGAGGCATAAACAAGTCTCTCATACCATCCGATGTTGTGTAATATTCCGGTGTAACCTCTTGGCCAAAGTATCCAGAATGAGTGCCTAAACTTAATCCTGTGCCAACACCTGGAGAAAGTTTTGATCGTAAGAATCCCAATATTAGATCGCCACGATCTATATCAATTCTCTCACCAAGAGAAGTTGTTGTTTGGCCTTTTATAATTCTCGCAAAGAAATTAAGGTATTGGAGATTGCCAGCACCAAGATCAATTCTAGTATCACCAATCTTAATCTTGCCATAATCAGAGGATAGATAATCTGATGTTGCTGCTGCTCCTGCAAGTGTAGCAAGCCCAACTATCGAAGTGACAAAGGCTACATACTTTCCGTACAATTTCCATGCGAGTTTGCGTACAGGGTCTTTTATATCAAAGAAGTTTGCACCACGAATCATGTATGTCGGGCCTACAATTCTTCCGGTCTGGTTCCTTACAGACCAAAATGCGGTGTTCATAAGATAATTCAGATCCTTTAGTGGCATTGGTCCTCTACCTGTTGAGGCATTTATCAAACCACCAAAAGCTTTGCGGAGTCTTACATTACCAGGATTCGTTAAATTTAATTCATCAGTATATTTTGAACCAACAAGAAGACGAGTCCAATTTGCAGCAATAGTGAAAGCTCTCTCTGAATTACTTATACCTGGTATATGTTCAACTATCTTGCTTTGGAATGGCTCCTCTATCTGGCCCCTTTTCCTTGCCAATTTACCAATCTGTGTGAAATCTATACCACAACCACCTTCGCTTGTAGGTCTTGATAGAAAATCAAAATGTCTATGATTCCGCATCATTTGGTCAAACTCCAGATAGGCACCCTCCCCTGCAAATGCTTGAATCTGTTTGCCCAAAACATCCTTCGCAATTCTTGGTTCGCTAATAGCCCAAAGAGCACCCTGCCTCATAGTAAATGACAAGTCCATAGATGCCTTCAAAGCTCTTGGGAGATTGATTACATCAACAAGCCCTAGCCCAATCCGTCTTGCCAATTCAATCGCTATCTGTTCACCTGTCCTTGTGTTTATAATAACCCCTTGAGTTCCTTTCTCACCAACAGCCTTCACGAAAGCTAAGAACTGTCCTTGGTCCATTGAGGAAAGATGTGTGGGCTCATTTATCAATTTGAAATGGTCCATGAGTTGTATCTGTTCAGCACCAGAGAATTGCTCCCATATATCAGGGCGGCGTACCCAATCAAGAGAATGGTCAAGATCAATAATAGCCTTAACTCTCTCACCTTCTGGTAATGACATAACGGTTGACGGTGGCGTAACTGGATGTATAGGCACTGGAGTACTAGCACCTTTTCCTTTTGGTTCCTGTAAGCCGAATGCCGTTTTCTGAGGTGGCAATTTAGACTCATAAGGAACGAACCCCTCAACAGGTTTCGCATCCATTCCGGTTCCGATCTTAGGAGCTTTCTTTCGGCCAAGTGTAATGACCTCACCGACCTCTGTTGGAATACCTTTACCAACAACACCTTCAGTTGCAGGAGGAACAGGGCCAACACTCTCAACAAAGATTCCGGCATCATTGAAATCATCGATAGCCTTGACTGTCTCTTTGCCGAAGACGTATTCAAGTAACTTCTTAGATGACCCACCTTTTGTTCCAGGAATATCAGGTATCCTATAACCAGCTAATGCTCTGCTAAGAGCCTTGTTAGCTGAAATTAAGGCATAATTGTCTATACCATAGAAAGCATCTTTAATCATTTTGTATGATGCATCTATAGCTTTTTGTGTTAGTAAATTCTCAGGAACTACAAGCATCTTCTCTTTGATTGGTCCAGATAAACCTATCTTTCTAGCAGTATCTTCGATCTGCTTTAGACTATATCCTTCACTAGAAAGTTCCTCTGGTGTAAGCCCTTGATCGATAAGATCCTCTCTCTGCTTATATAATCTATCGTATGCTTTTTCAAAAGTAATAATCTTTTCTTGTCTAGCAGATGTCATCAGGATAGTCTCAAGTTCCTTCATATTATCTGACTGCTCAAGAACATCTCGAATACCAGTTTTAACAATATCATTATGTGTTGCACTAATGGCAACCTCAGACTCCATCTCTTTGACAAGACTAGCAGTTTCCTTGATCTCTTGAGTCAACTCAGTAACTCGCCTCTCGTCCTTCCAGACCTGCAATATTCTAGCCTGAAGCTCATCGGCAGTCATTCCGAAGTCAAACGCCATCTGGTCGAGAGCAACCAGCGTTGCAACCCTTCCTTTCTGTACGATAACACCGGTAGGTTTCTTCCCTTTCATCAAGAACTCTGCCTGCTTGAGTGTTACAGTCTCAGGGATATCACCGTTTGGTTTAACAATAGAAGTCAGCTTGACATTCTTCTTTGCACCAACCGTACCTCGATATGAGGCGACCGGATCAGTGGCCATCGTTTCCCTCAAACCCTCAAACTGCGCCTCAGCGTTGTAAGTCCCTTCGACAACCTCTCTACGGGCCTGTTCAAGTCTGATCTGGTCATCCATACTGACCTGCGTGATCTTGCCCTTTGTTGGAGGAACGAATGGCACAGTCTCGCCACCGAAGCCTGCCTGAAGTCCTGCCTCGGGCATCCCTGCCTCCTGTGCTGGAGGTTTTGGTATTCCTACTTCTTTAACAGTTCCAGCCTTACCGAAATTACTGGCTATTGTTCCTTCAAGATCATCAAAATATTCTGTGGCTTTGATATCACCAGTAATATCATCTGATACAGTCAACTTGTATTTACCACGCGCCAGATCATCACTGTTTTCAACAACAATCCTGTCTCTCTTAGACGCTGTTTGCCTTATAAATTCTCTATGTACAGCCACTTCATGTGTTGTTGGAATTGCTTTCTCAACCATCACACCATCAGCGATAATGTCAGCAGCTTCCTGTGGCTTCATATTCTTTACTACGCCACTGGAGTACCCGAGAGCAGCAAGTTTACTTTCCATGTCCTTTGTTATCAAGACTTGCACTTGGGCTGGAGGGGCAGTAAGTCTTGGAACTGCCATAGTTTTCTCTGCCTCAACTACAAGAGTTGCACGTTCTGGAATTAACTTGACAATAGTTTCAGTGGCCTCATCAGCATAAGCCTCAGCATATTCCTTTGCCACTTTTTCAGCTTCAGCACTGCTCATATTTCTACGATTCTTCATAGACTCGACGATATTCTTCATCGTCCTGCTAATCGAAACTCTCTCGTTTATTTGCGCTATGATGGCATTGGACTCTGCCTCTGTGAGTTTTATCCCACTTTGTTTTGCAACAGCCGCCACTTCACGCTTGAGTATCGGAGTGATAAATTTCTTTCCAAGCCACTGTACATCTACTCTAAGCGCCTGAAGAACAGATACTCCTGCCCTAACACTTATATTCGGTAGCATAGCAGCTATCAATGCCGCTTCAACGGCAAATGGTATAAACTCATGCACGATGTCAGGAACCTTTATAGCATGAACAGACTGTGTCCACCCATACGTTGTAAGGGTTGCCACATCCTTATCAGTCAAGTAATACCTCTTTTTGAATTCCTCTACCTTTTCAGGAACACCGAACTGCCCCCTGCCAAGTTCCAAAGCACGAAGCTCTCGATACATTAAAGCCCAGTCATCATTATCAGGAGTTTTCATCTGGTGCTTCGCTGCCTCAAGCTCATAGTCATAAGCAGCAGGTGGCTCTGGAGTAGCAGCCTTAAGAAAGGATTGCACTTGCTCTACATACTTGGAAGGCCATGCCTCAACAGGTGCACTACTCAATCTCATCTGCAAATCAGGAGGGATATAGGCTAATGCAAGCCTGTGCCTGTCCCCATAAGCTATCCACGCATCTGAAGGCGCGGTAATATCACCATAGGTTTCCATCTTAGGCTGAAGGTCTGCCAATCGTTTTGCTTCGGACTGTGCCATCGATAGTTCATAAGGGTCCATAGTTGCCTGAAACCCACCGAAGATAACTTGGAAATCATCTTCATTCAAGGTAGGGTCCAAAGCCTTCAACACGCTCTCCACCTTTGGACTTCGACCTATCTCTCTTATGGATTCTATAAATTCATCAGGGCTACTTGTGGCATAAGCGACAAGGATTCTTTCTGTTTCCTTATCAGCGAATGGTACTCTCAGTTCTTTTTCAGGAGCCTCTTCTTGATATGGGGTTGAAGCAAATACCTCATCGAGTCCTTCTTCGGTGAACCCAAAACCTATGAGTATCCCTTTCACTTCGTCTGCTGTCTTACCAGCGCCGAACAGGGTTCCAGCAACCTCAACAATTCCTTCATTCGTATAGAAAGTCTCACCATCAACATCTGACTTGAATGGATCGAGCAACTGTTCCACCATCTTCGGCATATCAAATAGATCAGGAGATTCAACCTTGGGGGCCCCGAATGTATCGGCCTCGAACTTAGGGAACGCCACAGACAATTCCTCAATAAGACTTCTGGTTGCTTCACGGCCAGAGATATCAGGACGTTTCTCACCCTCAATCTGAGCCCTTGCATCGGCATCAAGAAGGGGGTCGTACTTTTTAAGAATCGATCTCAGGCTACTGAGTGTTGTTACCATTATTCAATCCTCTTGCTTGAGCGATCACTCTTTTCAAAAGACCTTTCCCTTCCACCTTCGCCTTCGTTGCATCGACAGAACCATCGATGGCCTTCTCGAATTGTTTATCCCACTCTTCATGCGTCAAAAAACCTGCCATTGTTATCCTCCCGTCCTTGGTTGGGTCGGCGCTTGCGGTTGCGAACCACCACCTTGATTAAGCAGTCCGGCCAACTGGCCACCGGCCCCCAATGCTTTCGGGGGGCTACCTGACTGCCGTACCTTACCCGGTTCCTTCTCAAGTCGTTCATCCACAATCATAGAGATACATCGTTGCGCGGTCCTCTTCGCCAGCATATCACAACGCTTCTTCTTCGACTCGGGCGCAAGCTCTCTCTCGTTTATGAGGTTATGCACCATGACGAACATATCAGTGATAGGGTCTTCAGTTCTCAGTCTCTCAAAATCCCTTCTCGCTTTCTCTTCAGCAGGATTCTTGAGTTTCAGAACATCCCGGTCAATCGTTTCCTGGCTGAGTCCGGCTACCTTGGCTGTCTCTGCCATAGCGATATTTGCCACATCCTGTACAGGGTCTCTCGGTGTGAACTCAACCTCGATAGAATACTTGCCAGTGAGTTTACTCCACTCATAAGCATATTCAAACCCAAGCATCCCTACTTCCATTGTCAACTTCTGGTCCACCACCTGCCGGATAACCATTCGGGCAAGCTCTTCGTAGAACATCTTGGTAGCCGAAAGTATGGGTGACATCAGGACTCCCTCGGCCATTTCAAGTTGCTTGAGTTGTACCCCACGAAGATCACCAGCTCCAATGACATTATCAGAAATCCCACCGGACTGTTCATCTTCCTTCAGATACTTAAACATAAACTGAGCAGCCTGGTTGACATCCTTGACCTCAAGGTTCTCAAGTTTCTCCCCCTTCTTCAAAGGAGTTATCGCGCCGGTAGCACCCGGATCACCTTCAGGGACAAGGGGAAGATCATCTTCAGTATTCCCTGTCAAAGTCATAGCATTCTTCAGTGACCGCATATTGATTGTCGATACGATCGAAGCCTGCTTGTTCATGTCATCGAAGGTATCTCGCAACATGGAATACCAGCTCTCGCCGTGCCATCTGATATTGTTTGCATCAGCAAGGAACAGGCCAAGTGGAACGATTGAGATAACAGCCGGAACATACCCGTAGGTGTTCTTCGAAGTCTTGGTATCCTGAGGAGTATAGAATGCAGTAATAGTCCTTCCAACGCCGGGGGGGGTGGACTGCTTCGATCCAATGAATATCACGTTATTGCTTTTATTCCAATGGTCCCTGATCTCGATATCACCATCTGCAAGGCTCAGTCCGTACCTGTCATTAACCTGTCCTGCGGAACGGAAAGTATAGTAGGTAAAGTTCTCAATCCCACCTACGCCAGAAGCGTATGTCAGGTATCTCGCATCCATCGGAGTGACATCGGGTAATCCGATCCTTCCGGACTTCTCCGGGTCTTTCCTGATAGTCACCCTCACAGGAATCCTACCTCGCATACCGGCCTGCTGGAAAGCCCACAACTGGAGAGAAGGTATCTCTCGCATCGTCATGTTGTAGTCGATAGTCCTTATCAGGTCTTCCAGGAAGTTCTCGATATAGGTGGTCTGCTGGTCATCGAGCTCTCGACTCTTGACTGTCCATCTTGGAGAAGAGGTATTGAGCTTCGATAGTATATGATTGGCTACCACCTGTGGCTTATTGCGAGTGACGTTCTCAACCTTTGGGATTGCCTTGCCATTTGAATCCTTCAGCTTAAAGTCCTCAAGCTGCCAGAGCCTGACATCGTTATCCATCCGGTTAGCCAACTCGGAGAAGGAACTCTTCTGACTCGTCATCAGTTTTGTGATATCCGTTACGCCATCATCTTTTTTCTTCTTGACCATTATCCACCTCGTTTAATAGTAGCTTCCTACCAGACGTTTCGTACTCCTCAACTCCAATGCTGTCTCAGGTGCGAAGTTGCTCATGATATATCTCTCAGCAGCCATCAAATGGTACGAGGCTTCATTATCGTACTGCCCATCTATCGGCTGATATTGCTTGTCCAGCTTATACGAGAATGTAGCTTTCTCATTCAAATACTCATCAAGGTCATCGAACGCATAGATTTTATTCAGCTTATGTAAACCATACACCCTATCGATCTGGGCTGCAACGTTGCTTACCCGGGGAGCAGTAATCGGCCATCCATGCGCTGTGTAAGCCTGCCTGATTTCATCCTCACTCGTCCTATTACCACCGGACCTGCGAAGAACAATCCTTCCCTCAGTGATCTTCTTAAACTCTTGAACATGCTCATAGGCTGACCGGCCGGAACCCGGCAAGTAAACATGCCAGAGATAGAACCATCCGGTAGCAGGGTCCTGTGCATAGAACAGGGCAGCAGGGTTGGCGCCACCAAAGTCATGACCTACAACAAGCGGCCAAGTCTTCGGTATATCAAACCTCGATATCTTGCAGATGTCCCCATCAAACGAATCATAGACCAGTCCGGCCGGTTTATCATACTGCCCATCATAGAACATCCTGAACTTCCAAGGCGGCATAGTCTTCTTCGCTGCCTCGTACTCAGACTTCGGGAACATCGGATTCATAGTAGAAGAGAACTGGATTATCCGTACATCATCCCTCTTCCCCTTCTTACATGGATCATAAAAGATATGCTTCAGCCATCCAGCCGCCTGATAAATCGTGGTATTGAAAAGAACCGGCCCACTGAAAAGGTTACGTCGGCGCTGCAATCCTTCCCATGCTGTCCTCGAAAACTCAGGGTGATCGGCCTCATCCACCACAGCAGCCTTGATAGAACCGCTCTCCACTCCACCCTCAGCACTCCCAGACCTTAAAATAATCCGGCCCCACATCGGATCGTCAACCCTCTTGGCCTTGAAATTACCAGGTTCAAGATTCTCGGCTAACTCGAATATCTTATCCCCTGACCAGTACCTCGCTATCCCCAGGTCATGCTCGAAGTACTGTCTCATCTCCGGCAAGAACTTCAGCTTAAAAAGATCATACGTCGAGGTCATCGCCATATAGTCTCCAGCCCCTCGCTCCTCGATCCTATCCCTCAACCATATCGGGTCGATGCAGGTCTTCCCACTCTGCGAACCGGCAAGCACCAATGTATACATCTTCATCGGCCTATCAGCAAACTCTCCGATGCACAACGCCTCTCGTTGACCAACATGAAAGTTGATCCTCAACGTCCCATCTTTATAGTATTGCTTGAATGGCCGAATCTTAATCGGTTGTGTCATTACTCGTCCTGCATCTCAACTCTCACATCGATGGAACTAAGGTCCGATCTTATATCGTCAAAAGCCCCCCTGAGTTTCCACGGTGCCATATTCCATCGGTAGTGCAGCACGTGGTCATCTTCATCAACGATAACAATAGCGTAGGCCCTGCAAGTCGGCAGATGCTCCTTCACAAAGTTCGAAGTGATCTGGGCCCTGTCATCTTGGCTCTGCGCAATTTCTTCAATCTTGTCAAGTATATCCATTAAGACCTCCTATGCTTGACCGCTTAAGCATTTGTTAAATCCTGAAAAGCTCGTTCCCCTGCACGATGAAGTCAATGATCTCACTATGCAACGACCGGACACTTATCCGAACCCCTGTGTCCATTATCTCCTGAACGTATATTGTGAACTCAGGACTTTCCTGAACCCCATCCCCACCGGCAACCGTTATATTCAGTAACTCCTCAAGACTCGTCGATCTCCCCTCTTTCCTAGCTTGCTCAAAATCGTATGATGCCATTTTACCCTCCTACTTAATCTTTATCGGATCACTTACATCTCCATTATGATGCCCAATCACCAAATCGTACTCCGAACAGGGTCCCTCACCAGAGAGGATTACCTGTAGATGACCTAAACTATATATCCCTAGCTGCTCATTTTCGACCGGGCCTTTATCGGAGGGGGGGAGTACCCCCCCCGGCTCCTTGAAACATCAGCGGCCGGCGCCGCGCTGTTGCCTGTCCTTGTCCTGGGTGCATCAATCAACATCTTGTGTACCACCTTCTAAGCCACCAGATTAAACGAGAATGGATGGCTACTCTGAACTACCCGCTACCCTTTGCCTCACTGACACATTCGGTTCAGCCTTTTCTTATGAGGCACCCTCACCATCCATAGCTTTATCGTCCCCAGGTTGACCAGCAACCGCATCATCATCATCGCAGGCAGGCAACTCCAGCCACTTGCCCTCTATCAGTTGTTCATCGTCAACATCGGCCGCCTGGAGAGATTCCGGCAGGTCATTGCTGGCATACCTCACGACCTTGACGTGCTGGACCTGGACAGACTTCGCCGATCGCTCGACAAAGCCCCCAGTGTACTTCGAGAGGAGAGTGAGAGCGCCATTAGATGCGCCGTATTGAGCGAAAAGACGGGCCTGGGTGACATTTTTCTTAGCTTCGGCTGCCACCCATTCAGGAGTTATCATTTGAGCCTCTGAGATAACAGCCTTAGCTTCCTCTATTGCCTGAGATACATGTGGTGTGTTGAGGAGTTCATATCCCATGGCTCCGGCGACTTGGTCATTGCTTAAATCTCTGTTAAGGGACTTTTGAACTCTTTGAATTGAACGGGTAGCGTTGAAGTCGTGGAGGTATTCGATGGAGAAACGTCTTTGGAACTCTGTCATCTTACGAACTGCAACATCGTTAACCATGGTCATTATTATATCACATGCTGAAACCGAGTAGATATACGAGGGTATAGCCTTAATTTTCTATGCTGTTTGCAATGCAGTTAGCATGCACAGTGCATAGCTTGTCTTATTTATGGTAGGAGGGTACGGTTAGGAGCATGCACAGTGCATTTTGATCGTAAGGTCGAGACTAGATAGGCAGAATAGCTTATGCTTTGGGTTAAAAACTAAGCATAATGGCGGATGCTTTCGGTTT
>Ga0180732_1002100_pt1 | contig 11096 bp, 5 predicted proteins | sample KR11_01MetaG_FD_148674 | JGI IMG/M metagenome (GOLD analysis project Ga0180732, IMG submission 148674) | Groundwater microbial communities from the Olkiluoto Island deep subsurface site, Finland - KR11_0.1 MetaG | ecosystem: Environmental > Aquatic > Deep subsurface > Groundwater | place...
ATATAAACCACTTTCTAATTTCTTTTTTACTAATTTTTCTATTAATTAATTTTCTTTTTCTTAAAATTTTTGGTAAAAGCTTAAAAAAATCTGGAATAACCTTTAATGTTCCTGTTTCAAAAAAAAGAATATATATAAATAGCTTTAATTCTCTGAATAAAAATGGAAAAATATCTTTTAATAAATTTGAATAAAAAGAATTTTTTAAAATTACTAATCTCCAATTCCTATAATCTAATCTTTTTCTTTTAACAGGAACTGTTTTTCTTAATTTAATAAAATCTAAATTTCCCTTGCTTAATCTTTTTGTAGTTGGCCTATCATGATAAGCAATTACTTTTGGATTAAAATATGCTTTCCATCCAGCCAAACGCATTCTCCATCCAAGATCAATATCAGTTGCATACCAAAATATATCTTCATCTAAAAATTGATTATTAATCATTACAGATTCTATTGCTTTTCTTCTAAAAATTGGGCAAGCTCCTTCTTGAGAAAATATTTCTTCAGAATTATTGTATTGTCCATTATCTATTTGCCCATGTCCCCTATTAACCAATCTTCTAGATTTAAAAATTAAAAAACCAGTAGTATCAATAATGTTTGTTTTTTGAAATTCCTTAGAAGACCAATCAGCGCAATATGTTTTTGATTGTATTGCTCCAATTTCTTTATTATTAAACATTTTAACTGATTCTTTAACAAAATTTTTATCTAGAACAATATCAACACATAATGCAAGAACATATTCACCTTTGCTTAATTGAAATACCTTATTTTGCGCAACGCTAAAACCATGATTTTTCTCATTTTCAATTATTTTAATTGGAAATTTAGACTTTTTAGATAAAGCCCTTACTATTTTAAGTGTATCATCTTTAGAATTATTATCAAACACTAATATTTCAATATTAGAATAGGTTTGGTTAAAAACAGAATTTAAACATTCTTTAATATATTTCTCTCCATTATACACAACTAAATTAATTGATACTAACATTTCTTTTTAAACCAATTATCATTGCGCTTGTTACTATTAAAAGTAAAAATACACGACCATCAAATAAAGCTAAGTTTGTTGTAGAATAAGCAAATGCCCAAACAAAACAAATAAAACACATCCAAGCAAAGAAATTTTTTCTTAAATCATAACAAGCTTTTAGTAATTTATAGATTATTAATAGAAAAATCAAAAGAGCAATTAAACCAAGTTCAGCAGCTATTTGTAAATAAATATTATGAGCTGAAGAACCTGCTTTTTCTAATTCTAATTCTTCATTAATAATTATTGGAAAATTATTAATACCAACACCTAAAACAGGACTTTCTAAAATAGATTTAAATGTTTGTTTCCAAATTAAAACCCTGCCTTGATTAGATAATTCTCCTAAATCCAAACCAGATTTAATTCTTCTTAATAACATTATTAAGTCATCTGGATTTAATTGATTTATTCTAAATTGTGGAAGATAAATAATTGCAGAAGCAACTGGGATTAGAATGATAAAAATTAGAAATATTGGAATTGTTTTTTTAGCAAATTCTTTGTTTTTCTTAAATAGAAATATAATTAAGAAAATTGGAAAAATCATACTTAACCATATACCACGAGTGCCTGAGAATATAAATGCGGCTAATAAAGGAGCAATTGCTATTATTCTAATAAATAATTTCTTTTTCCTTAATAAATACCATATACTTGGCAATGCTAATAACAAAAACAAAGGAAAAGAATGAGAATTAGTAAAAGTAGAAAACATTCTTAATTTTACAAATCCTCCAGCATATGTAAACCAAGTATTGGTTTGTTTAACAATTTCAACCCAAGATTCTCCATAAAACACTAATTGAGCTTTTTGAGCCCAAAATCTTACAAAATCAAATATTCCGAATAAATATGTTGAAATTAATTGTAAATAACCAATAATAATTATTAAAATACTAGATATTGTTATGCTTTTAATTAAATCACTAACATATTGTTTTTTTTCTTTAATTAAATCAACAATAACTGGAAACAAAATAAATATATTAAGAGTAAAAATGATTTTCTTAATAGCTTCAAATGTTCCAGGAGCTTTTATTAAAGATAATGCAGAAATCATTAAAAGAATTATCCCCCAAAATTCAATACTATACTTTTTAATTTTAATTTTAAACTTCTTTTCAAACAACCATTTAATAAAGATTACAATAGCTAATATTCTCCAAGAATTTAAAGAATCAAAATTATCAAACAAAGGCAAGGCAACAAAAAACGGAATTAATGAAACAAATAAAATAACGCAATCTTTTAATTCAGAAAAAATAATAAAAAATATTAAAATACCCAAAACAATTAATGATAATTCTCTTGGAAAAGAGAAAAATACCATTAGAATTATACTAAGGATTGTTAATACAAAAACAACAATTAATTTAATATTTTTTAAAAACATCTAATACTTTTTTACCATGATCTAGCCATGTGTATTTTTTTAAACTTTCTCGACCATTTTTAGCAATTTGTCTTGCTTTTTCTATGTTTGTTAATGATTCAATCATTTGTTCTGCTATTTGGTTTATATCTTTAGAATCTTTAACAAAAAAAGCACCATTTTCACCAAATATTTCTAAAGCTGCTTGATTTGCTCCAGTAATTGATGGAGTGCCACACATTGTTGCTTCTGCTGGTGGCAAACCAAATCCTTCATATTCTGAAGCATAAATAAATACCTTGGCTGCAGAGTACAAAACTGGTAAATCTTGTTCATTAATAAACTTTATCCTTATTATTCTCTCCCCTTTTTTATTAATTTCTTTAATCAACTCATCAATATTTTGATTATTAACATCTCTATGAGAAATTAAAAATTGTAAATCAGGAAATTGATTAGCAATTTTATCAAAAGCTAAAATAGACTCCCTTACCCTTCTTCTAATAACCATTTGACCAGTGTAAAAAATAAAATCTTTTTTAATATTATACTTTTCTTTTACTTTTTTAATTAAATTTTCATCATTAACTGGTTTAAAATCTAAGCCAGGAGAAGTAATAACAATTCTTTCTGGCTCTACCTTGTAATACTTAATAATATCTTTTTTAGCTGCTTTAGTTAATGTAAGTATTTTTGATGCCTTTCTGGCTGCGTGATCAATAAGAACACGATAAGCAATTCTATGAAATAAATCAAACCATTCTGGATGAGCCTTAAAGATTGTATCATGAATAATTACAATTGATTTTTTAAAGTATAAAAGTGGAAGCATAAATGTTGTAAAAAACATTACATCAATTTTATCTTTTATACCAATATATGGAATTAAAAAATTAAAATAAATTAAAAAACTTGGTTTAATAAATTTTAAAACTTTTTTTTCAAAAACAGGATGATTTAAAAATTCTATATTAGGAATGCTAGCCCTAAAATACAAAACAAATTTAAATCTTTTTTCAATATCTTTAACACTGGAAATATATTTTAATAATTCAAAAAGCATACGAGCTATTCCAGCACGAGTATTTGTTTTTTCTAATTCAAATGCAACTATTCCAATTCTAGTCATATTTCCCAAATTTAGATTTATAAAAATCTGTTAATGCTAATAAAATAATTTTAGAATGTTTTCTATTAATATTAAAAATAATTTTAATTAATTGTTTTATAAACAATAATAAACTAAGCTTATACGCTAGTATTTTAATGAAAAAATTAGCATTTTCCTTACATAATAAAAATCTATTCCTATTGTTGTAATAAATGTGCTCAAACGAGCCTTTTTTGGTGCTCTGAGACACTTTGTGCCATATAATAGAGTCTTGCACCACATTGCTTTTAAAGCCCATTTTACGAGCCTTTAAACAATAATCAACATCTTCAAAATACAAGAAATATTTTTCATTAAGTAGGCCTATTTTTTCAATAACTTGTCTTTTAATTAACATGCAACAACCAGAAATATATTGAGTTTTTTTTGAAGAAACATGCTTTGCATTTGTGTATAATAAATTGATTTTACCAGATTCAAACCAAACTTTTTTTGAATTATGATAATAGATTTTTGAAGAACAGAGATCATAATTTGATTCAACTAATTTTTTTAAAAATTTAGAATCAACAATTGTATCGTTGTTTAATAAAAGAATATAATCAGCATTATTATCCATAGCATGTTTAATTCCAATATTATTTGCTCCGGCAAATCCTATGTTCTTTTTGCTTTTGATTGTTTTTACTCTTTCATTAAATTCTTGATTATTACTATTATCAATAACAATAATCTCATAATTAGAATAATCTAATTTTTCTAAAGATTTTAAGCATTCTTTAGTATCTTTTAACCCCGAATAATGCACAATTACAATAAATACTTTTGGCATAAATTAAGCTCCTAAAAGGAGTTTAGTTATTTTAATCTTAACAAAATTACTTAAAAGCGTCAAAACCCAGAATCTTAATAGAAACTGGGTTTTAAAACTATTTTAAAAGAAATTAAAGTTCTTCTGAATCTTCTGTAGTTTCTTCTGTTGCTGGTTCTTCTGTAACAGGGGTTTCTTCAACTGGTTCTGGTGTAGGTTCAGGAATAGGTTCTGGTATTGGTTCTGGTTCGGGGGCTGGTTCAGGAATAGGTTCTGGCATTGGTTCAGGCTCAGACATTGGTTCTGGAGTTTCTTCTACAACTGGCTCATTAGTTTCAACTGGTTCTTGGGTTGGTTCAGTTGTTGCCTCAGCAACTGCTTCTGATTTTTTCTTTTTCCCAGTAACAATTACTAATATTACCACTAAAACTACTATTGCGCCGATTATGATCCACATAAATTTAATTTATTAATTATTAGGATTTTTTTCTGCGACCTTGTTTTAATAATAGCATACTTTTAAAAGTCAACCAAATTGTGTTGATAAAAACGAAACAATAAATAGAACGATTTTCGAATTTTTGAATGGATAAATACTCTAAAATGCCCTGAAATGGTATTGGGACAATTACGAGAGTTATTAATGGCTTAAGAGTCTCAAAAGAAGCCCATCGGGCTTCTTTTAATTTATTAGATATTACTCAATCTTCTTTTTACGAGATTTTTGAGTAAAGCAATAAATCATATAAAACAGAATAGCCAGAATTACTATTGCTACAAGAATGCCTATCCAAATACTACCAGTGCCGAATGTTATAATACTACCAACTGCTGCTAAAAGTGATTTTGTTTCTTTTGTTTCTTCCTCAGATTGTATGGCTATGGTTCCTTCTTCTTCTGATGTTTTAACTCCTTCTCCTTCTTCTGAAGAAACTGGTGATACTGGTCTTTCTTCTGCTGATGTTTCTGGTGCTGGCGCCACTACCTCTTCTGTTGCTGGTGCTGGTGCTATTATTGTAACAAATGCCTGTGGCGTGCCACTAAGAACATTTTGATTTGTTGAATCAAGAGCAAGTGAATTGCCTCCCAGTGTGATAGTCCCGGTTCCAGCCTTTTTAGCTGAGAATGAAATAGTGCCAAAAGTTGTGGTTGAAGATATTCCGCTAGGATAACCAGCAGTTTTAATAAGAACACCATTAGTATTATCAATTAAATCGTATCCTGATTGAGAAAGGGGCATCCAATTACTTGCAAAAACAAATGATTTCACCTCTAAAATATCAGCAGGATAATTCAATTCCAGTTTCACGGTATAATTTTTTACGTCTCCTGGATTAATTGATGTGGTCAATGTAAAGTTCTGTCCCTGTTTAACGTTAACACTAGTTGAAGAGAATAAAACATTAGTCGCTGCCAACACTGGCATTGACCAAATTGCTATTCCCAACACACTTAATGTAAATGTAAATATAAGTTTTCTCATAAATTTTAATCTTTAATTATTATCTTATTTAATTATTATATCCAATTAATCATTAACATATTAAAATCAAAAATGTCAATCCTACCATTGGCATCAATATCAGCAGCTGTGTTTGCAGGACTATCACCCCAATTAACCATAAGAAGATTAAAATCAAGAATATCAATCTTGCCATTGTTATCTATGTCGCCAATTGTAGCTCCCCTTACTGTTGGTGTTAGTGGTGGTGTAGAACTTCCTCCGCCTCCACCTCCGCCGCCGCCGCCACCTCCTCCACTTCCGGAAACGACATCTGTTTGTGTATAAGTGGCAAATCTAGTAAAGTGTTTTGTCCAAACAATTAAATCAGCACCAACATCAATTTTGCAATCTTCTATATCGCCAATCAACTGAGCATCAGCAGACGCTTGAGTATCGGCAGTACAAGTAGTAGTAATTTGTGTAAACACACCACCACGAGAATAACCAATATATCTACCTGCCTGCCCCTTTAATAAAATACGAACAGCTTTATCAAAAGTTAATTTTACATCATCAAAACCTATTTCTATTACTGATGATACATCAGCAGTTTTGCCTGAATCAGGAATAACTGTAACGCTAGAATTTTCTTTTACCTGTGGCATATTAATTGCTCCAGTCCAGCTTGAACCAGCAGAAATTTGAGTATTAGCAGGAATTTGAATATTAACATCACCTATGCTAGTTGCAATATCAATAGTAATACTACCTGATAAGGTTGCAGTTTTGGTGTCAGTGCCAGTTAATAAAGCTGAAACATTCAATTGGGCACCAACAACAGAAGACGGTATGGTTATAGAAGAACTTGCAGGTGCGTTATTACCTATTAAGATTTCTGGACTACCACCACCAATAGTCATCTCTGGAATCAATAAAGCTTGAGTTTCTGTAATAGGAAGTACTGTGACGGTGCGAATAACTTCTATAGCTGCGTTTCCTGCTGTATCACTAACATTATATGTCACTATATAAGTACCAGCTTGACTTGTATCAACAGGGTTAACAGTAATAATGTTCTCAGTCAGATCTCCATCAATATTATCAGAAGCAACGGCTCCAGGATCATTATATGTTGATTCTATATAAATATTCATATCGCTTCCGTTTTTCGTAATAACTGGAGACGTGGCATCGCTAATAAAATTTAAATTCTTTTCAACGATTTTCTCTGATTCAAATCCATCAGTATAATTTATTTCTATAATTCCGGCTAATGCCTCGGTTTCTCCTTCAAGTAAATATTTAAAAACAACTTTAGTATCGCAGCTTGAAATTAATAGTTTATTCTTAGTTGGTGAATCATATCCGTATATCCCATCCTCTGTCATAGTTATTTCACCAACTGAAGTATTATTACAATAAGCCTTGATTGTGGTTCCAGCAAACAACGAAGCTCCATTTAGGGTAGCACTACCCCAAAAGGCCATTGGGAAATCTGGAAAAGAAGTATCAGTTGAAGCAACAATAACTGTTCTGGTTACCTGGGTTGCTGAATTGCCAGCTGCATCTGAAACATTGTAAGTTATGGCGTATGTGCCAGCTACTAATGTGTTAACTGGATTAACCGTCACAATATTATCTGTTAAATTGCCATCAATATTATCTGTTGCAGTTGCCCCGGTATCATTATAAGAATCACCTGCTGTAATATTTACGCTTGCGTTTCCACTTAAAGTAATCACGGGAAGAGTGTTATCAATTGTAAACATAATATTATCGTCAACAACATAAGAATTGCCAGCTAAATCAAATCCGTCAACACTAACACTAGACAATCCATTAAAGGAATCTGGAACATTCCAAGTATAATTCCAAGTTGTACCGCTACCATTCATAGGTATTACATAAAATACATTCACAGTATTGGTTTGCACATGAATATTTGGTGTATTAAACATTTCTTCACTAAATGAAACCATAACAGTAACTTCGTCTATGTCTCTTACTATTAAATCATCATGATCGTGGATTAAAGAAACAACTGTTGGTGGAACTGTATCAACTGGCTCACTAACAATTACTGTTCTGGTTACCTCCTCAGCTGAATTGCCAGCAGCATCTGAAACATTATACGTAATAATATATGTTCCCGATGTATTATAATCTACTGGATTGACAATAATAATATCACCGGTTATATCTCCGTCATAGTTATCAGTGGCAGTGGCTCCTGCGTCATTATAAATATCACCAATTGTCAAATTAACTAAATTATCACCTAATAGTGTAATAACTGGTGGAGTGGTATCAACCACATTAACTATCCTTGTAACTTCAGCAGCAGAGTTTCCAGATGAATCAGTAACATTATATGTAACCACATAGCTTCCAACTGTATTTGAATCAACTGGATCTACTACAATAATATTGTCAGTAATATCGCCATCAACATCATCTAAGGCAGTAGCCCCTGCATCATTATATGTAATTCCCACTTCAATAGTAACTGAATTATCTCCAAGTAAAGTAATAGCTGGTGAAGTAATATCAGGTGACTCGCTAACGATAACTGTCCTTACAACCTGTGTTGCTGCGTTACCAGCAGAATCTGAAATATCATACGTAACAGTATATGTTCCTGCTATGGTTGTATCAACCGTATCGCCACCAAGCACAATAGATGTTGTTAAATCACCCTCTATATCATCTGTTGCTTTTGCTCCTGGGTCAGTAAAAGTATCGCCTACCGTAAGATTCATTGTTTCGTCGCCATTTAACTCAAGTTCTGGTGGGGTCGTATCAACTGTAAAAGCTGAAACATTTAATTCTTCACTTTCATTACCAGCAGCATCAGTAACGGTTATTTTACAATCAGTATATGAGTCATCATCTAATTCATCAAATATAATTGTATTATTGCCTGCTACGGCCGTAGTAGTTAAGCTAGAACAGTCTCCATCGTAATTAATGGTTCCTGCCTCGTCTGAACTGAATGTATAATCAGGAGTATTATCATTAGTTGGGGTTAGCACTGGTGTGACTTCAGCTAAGGTAGGTGGGGTTGTATCTATCGCTGACAGCGTCGTAAAAGATATCTCTGTACTGGTTGCTATATTTCCATATTCATCCACTGATTCGGCATAAAAATAATACATTGTGCTTGCAGTCAACTCGGTCAATTCAATGCTGTGGCTTGTTACTAAAGTATCGTCAAAAACAATAACAGAAGATACAGGTGTAGTGATTGAATAAGCAACTTTGCTTGTCGCCAGTTCATCGGTAAACCAAATTATTGTTGTTGAAGTTGTTGTGATCGCAGTGGCTTGTACACTAGAAATAAGTGGTGGAGTAATACTATTTAAGGCATTACCAGCATTGATTCTTTTATCGGTAGCGATTTTATTGCGACTTGAAGAAGGCAAAAGATCACCAGTATTTAAAATTACATCTTTGACATCAGAATAAGAAAGACTAGGTTTGTATCCCCAAATTAAACCTGCTAAACCAGCAACATGAGGAGTAGCCATTGAGGTGCCGTCATAATAGTCATATTTTTCATCGGAACCATTTGAAACAATACGTTTTATAACCTTCACATCATCAACCACACAACCATTATAATTATTATCAGAAGCATTAGTTACCCAGCGGAAACGTAATTTAAAATTACTTGTTAAATATTGAGCTGGTATGGGAATATTTTTATAATGAAACACTGATGAGCCGGTACTATCCAGTGGGTCTCCGTTTAAAATATCAAAGGTTGGTTCATCCCATCTAAACCCGTCTCCACTCTCTCCGTAATATGGGTCAGGCGGGACAAAAAAAATAACGCCATTTGCGCTATATTCTAGTTGCATATAATCTGCCCAGCCATTGGTGATATATTCTGTATCGCACACTGCCAAGAAATCCACAAATCCAGCCGTGGCCCCGCCTAAATTTATCGTAGGAACAGTAGCAATGGTATTGGCGTTGTTGAGGTATGGATAATTTAAATCACCATATAAGACTTTACCCCATGCTGACCCCCAAGATGGCGTCATGTCAAAAACTCCCCAGGTACCATTCTGAGTCCAACCGCTTGGTATAGAAAACTCCGTGACACTACTAAATGATTCGTTGAGCTGAGTAGAGTCATTCGCAGAAGGAACCGTGCTATAAATATTTACACCCGGAGCACCAACGTCAACTGAAGTTACACCATAATCAGATGCCCAGTACTCTCCGTTTACAAGGTTATCATTCTGATCCGTTGCTGCAACAACTATAATATTATTTAAACCTGGGCCAACGGGAGTGGTGATTTTAAAACCATCTGGATAACTCTTGTGAACATCTATACCATCATCATGATTATAGCCAGCGTTTCCAGCGGCAACTACAAACAATCCAGAAAAATCTTTTATTGCATTATACATGGCAATATCATAATGTTTATCGGAAGTACCATATGATCCCCAGCTGGCGTTTATAATCTTTGCTCCATTTTGCTTTGCAAAATTGATGCCCTTAACAGCATTAGAAGTTGTCAAAGACGACTTAATCGCCATTATTTTTGCATTTGGTGCAACTCCGACAATACCTTTACTGTTATTTTTAACTGCAGCAATTGTGCCTGCAATATGAGTACCGTGAGACGAAGTAGTGGGTAGCGGCGTTTTATCATTATCTTGATAGTCATAACCATGATTACAACCACCGCTCAAAGGAATACCATCACTATCTTCACCCACACAAGCTGTACCATTCCACATACTTGCAGCTAAATCAGGGTGATTATAGGCAACGCCAGTATCAATTACAGCTACTACAATAGAAGCATTCGTACCTTCATTTATCGCCCATGCTTCGGGCGCATCAATGTCTTTGTCGACGGTCCCGGTTGTAGGAATATATGAACCATCAATGGAACCATATGGACCAGTAATGGTTTGCCCAGTATTATCCAACCCCCATAAAAGACTTCTATTCGTATCATTCGTATTTATATCTGTAGGATAATATTGAAAATTTGGTTGAACATATTCAACATTTGGATCGTTTTTTAATTCTGCTATTTTTTCCTCAACCGTCTTATTGTCTTTGATTTTTAAAACAGATACATTAATTTTTTTAAGGTTTTCTTTTTCTTCAATTGATTTTGAACGAGCAAAATTTTTAGCACTTAATCTTCCCCAAAAACTCTCTAAATTTATTTTATTCTTTTTATATTTTACTAAAATCTCGCCTTCTACATAATCTCTTTTTTCTTTTTCTATTGTTTTAGAGTCTGATTCAGCTGACTTAAACGACTTATCTAAAATCTTCTTT
>Ga0180732_1002101_pt1 | contig 11082 bp, 11 predicted proteins | sample KR11_01MetaG_FD_148674 | JGI IMG/M metagenome (GOLD analysis project Ga0180732, IMG submission 148674) | Groundwater microbial communities from the Olkiluoto Island deep subsurface site, Finland - KR11_0.1 MetaG | ecosystem: Environmental > Aquatic > Deep subsurface > Groundwater | place...
ATTAAGAGATTGTTTATGCCTTAATTATACCAACATTTTGCCTAAAGATAAAGGAAAAACAGTGGACAAGAAATTGAAAAAGAAACGAGTTTCTGATAGTTTCGGAAGAGAGTTTTTAGACAGCCTGTATGGAACCATCGAAATGCTCGCGACAAGAAACTCTGGCGGTGCGGACAAAAAAACAATTTAGCAATTTAACAATTATATTTATGCTCAACCTAAACCTTTCCAATTCCACAACAAATCTAGATTCTTCCGGCTTCAAAGAGAGAATTGAAAAAATAAAAAACACTCCCGTTCCGAAGTTTGCGAAGTATGAGCCGGATTTGTCTAAGCTTAAGAAATTAAGAGAAAAATATAAAGGCAGGAAAAATATTATCGTGGAAGGAAACGGCGGGGCGATTTCCAATTTCCGGGGAATTTGGAGCGCATTGGGAGAAGTAAGCGGCAAAAATATTTATTTATTGGACACGGAAGATCCGGATTATATTTATGAGCTTAGAAAAAAATGCGCTAAAAAAAACACGCTGGTAATTTTAACCAGCAAATCAGGAGCTAGAATTCAGGTTTTGGCGAATTATTTCGCTTTTCAAGATTATCCTATGCTGATAATCACCGAAGACAACGACGGCGCGCTCAATCAAATTAGAAAAGCGAAAAATCTTGATGTGTCTTTTTATCCCACCGTTAATATGACCGATCGTTATACTGGGCTTACGGAATCTGCTTTGACTACCGCCGAAATCGTCGGCATAGACACGGAAGAAATGATCGCGGGCGGAAAAGCGATGTATAAAAAATGTAACTGGAAACTGGAAACTGGGAATAATCCCGCGCTACAGCTTGCCATAACCCTTGCCAAACTTGAAAAAGCGGGATACACTGAAATATTCTTGTCAATCTATTCCAAAAAACTGTCCGGCTTTATTGAGCTTATCATCCAGCTTTACCACGAAAGCGTCTGCAAAAACGGCATCGGACAGTTGATCTACGGCAGCGAGGCGCCCGAAAACCAGCATCACACTTTGCAAAGATTGATTTCCGGAAGAAAAAATTCAATCGGGTTTTTTATAACTGTCAAAAACCCGAGTCATAAAGAGAACACACCGCAACGACGCAGTCTCTCATCAGAGGACTGCGGCGAGAAAGCGCGTAGAGATTTAAAATTTGAAGTTGAAGAAAGTTTGAAAAATATAAAATGCAGAAATATTGTCTTGGGAAATCTAAACGGCGTTTCGCTGGCGGAAATTTTTTCCGCCGAGTTTCAAGGGACATGGCAGGATGTCGTGGATAATAAAATCCCGGCAATCAACCTTGAGCTTGAAGAAATATCGCCCAGATCCATCGGCGAGTTTATGGCGTTTTTCTATTATACGACTTTTTATTCCGCCTTATTGCGAGGCGTCAACCCCTGCGACCAGCCGGGAGTTGAAAAAAGCAAAGAGAATATTTTTGAAATTGTGGGAAGAATTAAAAGGTAAATCAGATAATATTTGCTCAGTAGATTGAAAATTATCTGATAATATTAAGCTGGTAATCTGATATTATCCGCATAAACTCTAAAAAAGTATTTACTTTTTTAGGTAAGTATGCTAAAATAGTAAAGGAAAAATAACAATAATAAAAATATGTATTATAATCGCCTTATTTACAAAAAATTAACTGATGAATTTGAAGAAAAAGAAATCGTTGTTTTAACTGGAAGCAGACAAGTGGGAAAAACGATACTTCTCAGAATGCTGGAAGAAGAGCTGAAAAAGAGCGGCAGGCAAACTATATTTTTAGACTTGGATTTAACGGAAAATTTGGAAAATTTCAGCTCGCTTTCAAATTTTTTGAACTATTTAAAAATAAACGGCATAAACCAAGAGAAGCGCGCTTTCGTTTTTATTGATGAATTCCAGCATTCTCCCAATGCTACCGCTGTTTTAAAAAATATTTCCGACCATTATCCCAATTTGAAAATTTTTGCTTCCGGCTCGTCAAGCGCGAAAATCCACGCTTCTCTAAAAGAAACGCTCACCGGCCGAAAAATAATTTATAATATCCATCCTCTCAATTTTGAAGAATTTTTGTTTTTTAAGAAAGAAGAAAAATATCTCAATTTTCTTAAAAATTGGGAATTCGGAATTAATCTAAGCGCGGCGGAAACGGACGCTTTTCTGAAACTGCTGGAAGAGTTCATTGTTTTCGGCGGATATCCTGGAATAATGTTCCAAGAAATAGGAGAGAGAAAGCTTCGCCGCCTGAAAGAAATTTACGAATCCTACATCAAGAGAGATATTAAAGGAATTTTAGGGCCGGAAAATATTCCGTCTTACAACAAATTAATTGAGATTCTGGCGGTCAACAACGGCGGTTTATTGAATATTAACAAGCTTGCTTCTCAGACGAATTTCAGCCGGGAAGCGATTGAAAAATACTTATTTTTGCTGGAAGAAACTTTTGTCATTCAGCTTATCAGGCCGTTTTTCAAAAATAAGCTCAAAGAGATTGCCAGAATGCCAAAGGCTTATTTTGAAGATTCCGGACTGAGAAATTTGGCGGTTAATAATTTCAATGGTCTGGCAAAAAGAAGCGACGCGGGAATTTTATTGGAAAATTTTACCGCCGGCGAAATCGCCCGCCTCAATCTTCCTCTCTGGAACCTGAAATTCTGGCGCACCAAGATGCAAAGCGAAGTTGATTTTATTTTTGAAAAAGAAGGAAGTATTTATCCTCTGGAAGTAAAATTTCAAAATTTTGATCCTGAAAAAATATCCATTCCTTCTGGCGTGAAAAATTTTATAAACCGATACAACCCCCCGAAAGCGATCGTGGCGAATATAAATTTAAGCAAGGAAATTGAATTCCAAAAAACAAAAGTTTATTTCGTCCCCTTCTTTTTCCTGGCGAAATTTTTGAAAAAATTATAGGGAGTTGAAAAAAGCAAGGAGAATATTTTTGGAATTGTGGGAAAATCCAGAATTTGGCAATAAAAAAATCCCCCTTCCCAAAAATGAAGTTGCTGTTTCAAGTTTGGGAAAAGGGAGAAACACTTCATTGGGTTTTCAGAGTAACCTCACCCATTTCGCTCGAATAAAATCGTATTAACGGCACGTCGCCTATAAGAGCGAATATTATCGCTTTTTCTGCTTTATCCTTGTTAGGAAAAAGCATATCCATATCTTCTAAAGATAATGGTTTTTCTGCCATCTTTTTACCTCCTATTTTCTTTAGCCATTTCAAAGAACATTTTTTCTCTGGGCTAATAAAAAATCCTAGCATAAAAATAAAATTGTGTCAATGGCAGGGGGATATTTTCATTTTAATCTGTCATTTTGATTTTTGATATTTCAATTTTACATTTACTTCGCCGCGGTGGCGGAATTGGCAGACGCGCTGGCTTCAGGAGCCAGTGGCAGCAATGCCATAAGAGTTCGACTCTCTTCCGCGGCACAGGCAGTATTAAGCATCAAGCATATAGTATTAAGCGCTTGATATTTAATGCTTTCAATCTCGCTGGTTCAATCATATTGATTGAACTATAAATTTAGATTTCAAGACTGAATATGCTAAGCAAAAAAGTTTTATCTGCTGGCAATATTTTACTTTGAAATATAAACGACAGGTTCAATCGAGACGATTGAACCAACAAAATATCTTAATTCGCATATACTAACCACTTAATACTAATACAATGCAATTTAAACCAAAAACTCATCATCTAAAATCAAAAAAACTTCGCATCATTCCGCTGGGCGGGCTGGAGGAAGTCGGAAGAAATATGACTCTGTTTGAATATGACAGAGACATAATTATCGTTGATATGGGACTGCAATTCCCGGAAGAAAATATGCCCGGAATTGATTATATCATTCCCAATGTCAATTATCTCAAAGGCAGAGAAAGGGACATTAGAGGAGTTTTCATCACTCACGGCCATATGGACCACATCGGAGCAATCCCCCATCTTATGCCGAAGCTGGGAAACCCCCCGATGTTCACGGCCGCTTTGACTGCGGGAATAATCAAAAAGAAACAAGAGGACTATACGAATGCCAGCCCTCTGAATATAAAAGTCGTGAACTTTGAAAGCAAAATAAATCTTGGAAATTTCAAAATTGAATTCTTTCATGTGAACCATAACATTCCCGATGTTTTGGGATTGGCGATTTGGACGCCGGAAGGGCTGATTATCCATACCGGGGATTTCAAGTTTGACCACAGCCCGACAACGGATAAGCCCGCGGACATAGGAAGAATCGCCAGTCTTGGATCTCAAAATGTTCTAGTTTTAATGTCAGACAGCACAGGCGCCGAAAATCCGGGCCACTCGGTAAGCGAGCAAGACATCCAAAAAACGCTTGATGAAATTCTTTCCAAAGCCCGAGGAAGAGTTATTGTCGCCACTTTTTCATCGCTGATCAGCAGAATTCAGCAAGTCATCACTATCTCCGAAAAATATGGCAGGAAAGTCGCTATTGACGGCTATAGCATGAAGACTACTATTGAAATTGCTAACAGCCTTGGATATTTAAAATATAAAAAAGGAACTTTGATCAGGCCGGAACAAATGAAAAATTATCCCGACGACAAAGTTTCTCTGATGTGCACCGGCGCGCAAGGAGAAGGAAAAGCGGTCTTGATGAGAATTGTGAATAAAGAACACAGGTCAATACAAATTAAAAGAGAAGATACCGTTATCTTTTCCTCTTCAGTTGTTCCGGGAAACGAAAGAACGGTGCAGAATCTCAAAGACCAGCTTTATAGGCAGGGCGCGAATGTCGTGCATTATAAAATGATGGATGTCCACGCCGGAGGGCACGCGCAGATTGAAGACTTGAAAATGATGATCAATCTTATCAAGCCTAAATTTTTTATGCCGATTCATGGAAATTATTATATGCTGAGGCTTCATGCCAATATCGCGGAAAGTTTGGGAATACCGCCGTCAAACACCATCGTGGCCGGAAACGGAACTGTCGTTGAACTCACAAAGTCCTCGGCCGCGATAACCAAAGAAAAAATACCTTCCAACTATGTTATGGTTGACGGGCTTGGCGTCGGCGATGTGGGAAATGTCGTGCTTCGCGATCGCCAGCAAATGAGCGAGGACGGAATGTTCACTGTCGTGATCATCGTGGACAGCGCGACTGGAAAAATCATCGGCTCTCCCGACATAATTTCTCGCGGATTTATATATATGAAAGGATCAACCGAGCTTGTCAAAGAAACAAAAAATAAAGTCGTGGAGATCGTGAACAAAAAATCCGCTCCCGAGCACGGCACAAACTGGGCTTATGTAAAAGATAATATTAGAGACCAAATCGGACAATTCTTGTTTGTCAAAACTCAAAGAAGGCCGATGATTTTGCCGGTGGTGATTGAGGTGTAAAATCATATAAACATATAAACATGTTAACATTTAAACATGCTTATGTTTCAAAATTTTGTTTAAATGTTTATATGCTTAAATGATACATCCCCTTGACACAAAAAATATCCGTGCTATTCTTATTTTAGTTTTAGGAATACCTTATACAAAATTTTCCATTTAGTTTTATTAGTGTGAATATTAGTTAAATTAGTGTTTTCTATATATAAACACGAATATAGCTAATATTTACTAAATATAACGAAGTTATCATTTCGTAGTTCAAGCGAAATAATGTTCTTTTGGCAATCATAAAATCCATAAGCTGGATCCCGAATGATTTTTATTGTTCGGGGCTGGGTCTAGCTTTTTTGCAACAACTTTACCTCCTTTAATAATGGAGGCTAGGGATTTGCAAAAGGATGGCTTTTGCGCAAGTGAAAGCCCGGCTTCCTCCGTAACCACAGGATAACTGATGTCGTTTTGTAAAATATATTTATCAATGCGGACACAAAGCTCTAAATGAAGGCGAACAAACGCTTGTTCGCCTTCATTTAGAGCTAGTATTGGGTTCTTTAATGATAAAATATTTTCACAAAAGCCAGAGTCGGTAAAAGTGGTCCCATTCCAAGTTATTTAATCAGCCAGCGCTCATCTGCAATAAATATAACAACTTATTATTGCGCGTAAAGCCAAGCTGATACAACAACTTGAAACGGGATAAGCAAGGTGGCACCGCGAGAAACTTCTCGCCCTTGTCTGTGTCTTTTTGATATAGACGAGGGCGAGAAGTTTTTTTGTTGAAAAAAAATTAGACAAATTAATTTCGGGAAATAAAATTAAAATTAGGAGGAGAAGATGCAAATTGACAATGACAAAATACTGCGTTGCGAAACATGCGATGTGGCATTGATAACAGAAGAAAAATTTCCTTTTGCTAAAGGAATATTTTTCAAATGCCCAATATGCGGCAAAGAAACAAAAAATACAATACACAAAGATATGAGTGAAGTATGTAAATTTTTTTGAGGGGATTTCAAAAAACCAAATCCCCTTTCCTATTTTCAAGATTGATAAAATCAGAATATAAAGCTATAATAAACACAGGGGTTATAAGCAAAACCGCAATGCGAAAAACTTTTTTACAACATCTCATTTTAATCCAATAACTTTAATAATTATGAACACAAAAAGACAAAGGATTTTCAGCGCGGTTCAGCCGTCGGGGGAGTTGCACATCGGAAATTATCTCGGAGCGTTGAAAAACTTTGTAGAATTGCAAAATAAATATGAATGTTTTTTCTTTATCGCCGATTATCATTCCCTCAGCGGAAATTATGATCCGAAAGAAAAATCAAAACAAATTTTTGACCTAGCAAAAGATTTTCTGGCAGTCGGGCTGGATCCCGAGAAATGCGTTATCGCCGTTCAGTCGCAAGTTCCGGAGCATACTGAATTAGCTTGGATTTTTAATACGATTACTCCCCTTTCCGAGTTATATAGGATGACACAGTTCAAAGATAAATCGCAAACTCAAGAAAAAAATATCAATATGGGATTGCTTGATTATCCCGTCCTGCAAGCGGCGGATATTTTGATGTATAAAGCCTATGCCGTCCCGGTCGGACAAGACCAAGTCCAGCACATTGAACTCACCAGAAAAATCGCCCGATATTTCAACAACAAATTCGGCGAGACTTTCCCCGAGCCAAAAGATTTGATTACCGAAACTCCAAAAATTATGTCGCTTATTGATCCGACCCAAAAAATGAGCAAATCCCGCGGACCGAAATCTTATATTGGAATCAATGACGAGCCGGAGGTGATAAAACAAAAACTAAAGAAAGCGGTAACTGACATTGGCACAACCGGGAAAATGACGCCCGCGGCGGAAAATTTATTTTTGTTGTTGAAAATCCTGGGCAAGCCGGATCATTATGAAGAATTTTTCGCCCGGCATAAAAAGGGAGTTATAAAATACGGACAGCTGAAAGAAGCGCTGGCTGATGACATAATTGATTATTTCGCGCCATTCCGCGCCAAACGGAAAGAACTGGAGGCCAAGCCTGAATATGTCAAAGAAATTTTGGCTAACGGCGCCGACCGCGCCCGTAAAATCGCCAAAGAAACTATGCGGGAAGTGAAAGAAAAAATCGGGCTAGTTTTATAAAAAAGAAAGCTATAGAAAGTTTTTTAATCTATAGCATATGGTTTTTTATTTTCCATTCCCTCCATCTGGATTAAAAGTTTCGCAAGAAAACTTTTCTTCCAAATTACAAGGAAATCCGCATCTTTGACATTTTGTTTCACTTAATTTTTTTTGTTCTTCTCTGTTCCAATCTGGAAACATTTTATCATCCTCTTCTCTCTTGTTTTTGTTTTGATTATTTTTATTTTCCTCAAATAGGCAAAATTTTTTACCTATAAAAAAATAACCCCGAATATTTGGGATTATTTTTTTATAAGCGAGAAATTAAAAAAGCGAGTGGCTAGCGGCATATTATTATATTTTCCCCTTGCTTTTCTTAGAGCCATAATATTTATTTTCGTTGAATTAGCAGATATTCGCTGTATCCGTTTTTATATTTCTAATACAAATAATACTACATCTGAAAATACTGTCAAGGACATAAGCTAAAAGTTTATAAAGTTGAAAGTTATTCGTTGGCTCCACTCTCCTGAGTGGAGCCTATTGTGATATTCACAAGACTTGCCTATTAACACAAAACGCTCCAGTCAGGAGACTGGAGCGAACAAAATCTATTTCAAATAAACACAAACTTTTTATATCCGATATAGTTGAAAATAGCGACGAGCAGGGTTGCTATGATTTTTGAAATGTTAAGCCAAGCCAGATCGGAAACGAAATTTTGAGAGATATGAGCCGTGAGAAAATACACGATTGAAACATTAACCGCGACTCCGATAGCGCTTACTTTCAAAAATGTTTTATATCTTGCGTTTAGATTATTTTCCCTGAAAGTCCATTTTTTATTCAGAAAATAGCTGTTGACATTCGCGGCGAGAAAAGAAACCATGCTGAATACGGCGGCAAAAAAACCTTTATTATATCCCGTGAGCAAACTTAGGATATTCAAAATAACAATGTCTATAAAAAAACTTGTCGAACCCACAATCGCATATTTGATAAACCTCTTATAATTAAATTTTCTAATCATTTGATGTTTGTTTTATTTTTTATCGTTAGACAATTTTCCTTATTCCTTCTTCCAAAGAAATTTTAGCTTCAAATTGAAGTTTATTTTTTGCCTTGGAAGTATCCGCTAAAGTTTCCTGAACATAATTTATCAATGGATTTTTTTCATAAACAGATTTTATATTGGTATTTAATATTTTATTTAAAATTTCAACAAGTTTATTCAGGTCATAGCACTTTCCCGTTCCAAGATTAAAAATATCACAGTCAATATCGCTATTCATTCCGAGCTTAAAGCCGCTGTTTATATCATCCACATAAGTAAAATCCCGAGTCTGGGTTCCATCGCCGTATATCAAAGGCGATTTTCCTTTTTTCATATCCCACATAAATTGAGAAACAAGATTGGCAAAATTTTTCTTCGCTTCCTCGCGGGGACCGTACACGCTAAAAAATCTAAAACCGATTGACTTAACGCCATAAAAATCATTATATAATTTTGCGACTCTTTCCATTAAATAACGGGCTTCAGTATAAAAATCTTTTATTAAAACAGGCATATCTTCTTTGAACGGCGGCTTGTTCCCATTATACACCGACGAAGAAGAGGCATAGACAACCTTGCAATTTTCTCTTTTAGCAAGTTCCAAAACTTCGATAAAATCATTTACTGCTTGCCCCACGAGAGATCTATTGTCTCTATATAATTGCGTTGTAGAAGGGACTCCGTAGTGATATATGCCATCAAGACCTTTCAGCTCTTTAATTTTTAATACTTCCACACAAGAAGCCTTGATAAATTTTATTTTATCCAGAACATCAGAAATATTTTTCAAGCTTCCCGTTGACAGATTATCCACGACAATAACTTCATGATCTTCGTTAATTAAATCATGGACCAAATTCGAACCAATAAACCCAGCTCCGCCAGTAATAAGATATTTCATATTTATTGCGTTAGATTATTATTTTATCGTTAAGTAATTTCAATTATTTAGTTATTTTCGTCTTGTATTAGTTTTATTCGTGTTTTATATAATAAACACTAATAAAACGAATAAATAACTAACAATAACCAAGAAATAATGTTCAAAAGATTAATCTATACAAACCCGAAATCTTTATTTTTTTCCAGCTTCTTAATCACCTCTTTGACTTTTTGCGAATGGTCTTTGTCGCAAATCAGTATTATATCATCAGTGACAACTATAACCAAATTTTTAATTCCAATACCTGCTACTAATTTGTTAAAAGATCCATAAACCATAACATTCTTAGAATCAATGTCAATATAATTGCCTTTTATAAAACTTTTGTCCGGGGAAGAAAGGCAATTTTTCAGCACCGTCCAGCTTCCAATATCGCTCCAGCCGATATTAACGGGCAATAAAGCGACATTTTGATAATTTTCTATTATGCTATATTCCACACTCACATTATCCATTTTCGAATATTCTTCTTGAAAAATTTTGTTATAATTCTTTTTTCCTCGCGCTTCTTTGATTGTCTTATATCTTTTGTAATTATCCGGAACAAATTCTTTGGTTAATTTTTCTATCAGAGAAGGGTAAAATAAATAAATAGCGGTATTCCAAAAATAATTTTCTGATTTTAAATATCCTTTTGCTCTCTTCAGATTCGGCTTTTCTTTGAAATATTTCGTCTCATAAATTTCAAAATTGCCGATACTTTTCAATAATTTTCCTTTTTTCGCATAACCGAGCCCGGTGTCAGGAAAAGTCGGTTTTTCAGCTAGAATTATTATATAGTCAGGATTGGATTTTATAAACTTTTCCGCGGCTAAAATCGCTTTTTGAAAACTTTTTCTATTTTTTATCAAATGGTCAGACGGAAGAACTAATATCGGACTATCAAAATCTTTTTTTTTAATACTTGCCATAAAAAGCAGAATGGACGCCAATCTTTCCCTGCTTGCCGGCTCAGCGATTATATTCGCTTTTGGTATTTCCGGAAGTTCAGCCTTCACTTCGTTTAAATATTCTTTATTGGTGGAAATAAAAATATTTTCCAAAGCAAACTCGGGAAATAAGCGATGCACCGTTTCTTGAAGCATCGTTTTGTCGCTTATCAATTTTTGAAATTGCTTCGGCTTAGCTTTCCTGCTAAGCGGCCAAAGGCGAGTTCCCCTTCCCCCCGCTAAAATTAATATGTTCATCTTGTAAGTTTTAATGCAATTAACTCAAACGATTAATTCTTTTGACTGATTATTCTATTTAATTTATAAATTAATCTTCTCTCGTATAATTAAAAATATCAGATTATCATAAGCAAGTCAAATGAAATAAACGGCCAGGCCGTAATATTTTTGAAAATTCAGTTTCCGAACTCTAAGTCTGTTGATTATAATGGAAATTTGTTGTATGATAATAAAGCCATTTATGGCAGAAACTAAAAAATTAAAACTATGTTTAACAAGCACTCGCATTGCGTTAAAAGTCCAGTGAAAATAAGCGTTTCTGGGCTTGGTCTTCGGAATTTTGTAGATCAACCTCGGAAAACAGAGTATTCATGTGGGTTTTCTCGAAAAGCGATACTGATAAAATTTGTA
>Ga0180732_1002102_pt1 | contig 11077 bp, 11 predicted proteins | sample KR11_01MetaG_FD_148674 | JGI IMG/M metagenome (GOLD analysis project Ga0180732, IMG submission 148674) | Groundwater microbial communities from the Olkiluoto Island deep subsurface site, Finland - KR11_0.1 MetaG | ecosystem: Environmental > Aquatic > Deep subsurface > Groundwater | place...
TATTAACAAATAGCCCACGAACCAACAGCGGCTATGCGACGGTAGCAAAGAACCTGTCAGTGGAGTTAAGGAAGTTGGGGCACGACATAGCCATAACCGGCATGCAGACCAGCTACGAAATGGAGGGTTACCGTGGCATATCTGTTTATCCTATCATGTCGGATTTTCATGAAGCAACTAGCATTCAGGCGCAGATAAATCGACTGATACTGAACATGAAAGACCACCAGAGCGAAGCTTTGTTATGTCTGTTCCAGGGCGACAGCATGTATAATCCATTCACGCAGGTACACCCGAATACAACATGGTGGGTTCCGATTGAAGGACAGATCGTTTACAAAAACCATCCTTTATTCAATACAGCGCGAAAGGTCAAGAAAGTGGTTTCCATGACCCACAGCGCAGGGAAGCAGTTATCCGATCATGGAATCGAGAATATTACGATTTATCACGGTTACGATCCAAAAATATTCGGGAAAGATTATAGAGGAGATATCAAAGAGCCCATAACAATCTACTTCTCACAAACAAACGAAGAGGTTATAATGCCTGCCAGTGCTCTCAGTGAATTCAAGGATAAGATGGGTATTGAATACTTGATCGGGTACGGCGGGCAGAATTTCGGAGTCAGGAAAAGACCAGAGAGGCTACTGCATGCATTTTCCATATTTGCAAAGGATAAAAAAAATGTGCACATGCACCTGCACTGCTATCCTGTCAGTAGCCGCGGGCTGAATCTACTTGAAATCTGTGATTATTATAATATCAAGGATAAAGTTACGTTCAGTTACGGTAACATTCGATCAAGTGGCTGGAGTCCGCAGGCATTGAACATACTATACAATCAGTTCGATACATTTGCATCAGCGAGCTCCGGCGAGGGTTTTGGGTTGATGCATCTTGAGTCTATGGCTGTGGGAGTACCGCAGATAGCCCCGGACGTGGAGCCGTTCAGAGAGTTTTTCGGGAATGATGAACGAGGTTTACGTGCATCTGGTATGAAGCAGATGACCCCACTTGGTGAAAACAGATTTTTAGTTAACTCTTCAGATTTAGCTCAAAAAATGCAAATTATGTATGAGGATAAAAATTTAAGGAAATATATGGGTGAGAATTCTGCAAAATGGGCTACACAGTTCCAATGGAGTGTTATAGCAAAAAAATTTAACGCAATATTGTCAAATATATAACCATACCAAACCCAACATTATCACACCGTACAGCATAGGACAGAACCATACCCGACCGGACACTACAGTGCTGAACAATACAAAAACAATCTATACCGCACCGAGCCAAGTTTGAGGTGCCATTATTGATGAAATAATGACTGTAATGTTTTGTTATCTACATAATTATAAGTTATCATTCTGTGGCAGTTTGCACAAACAACGATACATTTTTGTAATTCATTCTTTAATTCATTGTCTAAACTCCTTTTTCTACCGATCATTTTACCTATATCTTCCTTCTTAACACCCTTGTTATGGTGAAAATCGTAGCAACATATCGGAAGGCCTCGGTTGTTACATTCAGGAAGCATACATCGTTTCCCTCCAAGGTATTCAATACACAGCTCTTTCAACAATTCATACTGATTATTTCCGAATCGATCCATTTTCACTCCACAAAGTAACCATAAATCTACCAAATCGCGGCCGATAGTCACCAATTCCTTTTGTTGTACCCGCTCTGTCCAATATCTCTTTTAAAGTATTAATGTTGATATTGGTCTCGTCAAGCACAACTATCTTGAACGCAAGTTTCCATTGATTGAATTTCGGTCTCCACTTAAGAACGCGGTTTCTCTGTATTACAACAGGGCGAGTATCAATCTCATAAGGTTTTTCGGAAATCAAAGGTATCTCTTCTGGTTCAACAAGTATACCAGATGTGATCACATCTTTGTAAGTCTTTTTTCCTTCATACTTAAAATCCACAGCGGCGCGAACCATAGACTGATAAATATGTTCAGCGGGCTGAAATATCTGACCATCTCGAATATAGAGACACTTCTTTGCCTCATCTTCAGGGACGTACACTTTCTTTTTTGCTTTCGTTTGATTCTGTCCATGCTCTTCTACCGGAAACCTATTCTGCAATAGTGGAGCAATTCCTGTAATTTCTACATTGATTGTTTTCATGCAGTTTCACCAGACTTATATATGACTTGAAACTATTTAACATTATCCTATCCCCGAAAATGCAGTTTCACCAACGCTTTTTCATGGGGATAGGTATTACATTATTTATGACAACTGAAAACAACGAACAACTCATTGAAGCCGCGTATCTTGAGGTACTGGGGAGACCTGTAGATGAAGATGGGAAAAAAACACATTTAAATGCCATGAAGTATCGTAGCATAGATGAAATAAAACAAGTATTGAGGCGCAGCCCGGAATACAGGGATGCGTATAAATCAATAGTCGATGGAAAGATCGGGAAAGATGTTGCGTATATTGACGAAAATGGAAATGGAAAAATAGTATGGTTAAAGCCAAATTCAATAACAATATCTGTACCCGAAGGGCGACTATATGAACAAACACTGAACACACCACACCAGACGCAGTTATCCATTAATTTCTATCCTGTAGCCGTCCCAAGGAGTGGATATGGGATATTGGGAGAGAACATATACAAGGCACTCAAAAATTACGGATATGGTATATCTCAAAGTATCAACTATGATCTTCCTGCTGTGGACATCAGTCTGCATCTTTCAATACCCCCTTCTTGGAGGCGCATGGAGTCAACAGTTAATATTGGATATACAATGTTTGAAGCTTCAAGAATTCCAGATTCGTGGGTACCGTTCTGTAATCTAATGGACAGATTAATAGTGCCTCTCAAAGCTAATATAAACGTGTTCAGGTCATGTGGCGTCAAAATACCGATAGACGTAGTGCCTATTGGAGTGGATGAAATCGTATACAATCCATGCATCCCTTATCATTCTCCACCGATGCCGAAATCATTCAAATTCCTTATAATCAATGACGGGCAAAGCAGGAAGAATAACGAAATGGTCGTCTCGGCGTTCCAGGACGAGTTTAAAGAAGAAATAAGTAAGAACCTTTCACACCTTATAACCAGAACGCCAGGGAGTTACACAGGAAAAAATGTCGTATGGAGTCCGCAGTATCTTGAGGATCCGGGTCTTGCGGCACTGATAAATGCATGTGACTGCATGATAGGAGCATCTTGTGGCGAAGCAGGCGACATTCCTGTGATGGAAGGTATGGCGATGGAGAAACCAGTTATCGTGAGTAGAGAAATGGCACATTCCGAGTACATTACTGATGGGGAGAACGGGATATTTGTAGAGGGGAGCGTGGTGCCAGCGTTTACACATCCGCAGTATAAGGGTCTGCCGTACCTTGTCGGGATTCATGATGCCACATGGATACTTCCTAATTATAACAGCCTGAAAGAAAAGATGCGGTGGGTCTATGAAAACAGGAGCGAGGCAGAAAAAATAGGAAAGAACGCAAGGGAATACATTCTCAAGTATAGAACGCTTGAGGTGTGTATAAAACAGATGATACAGATTTTCGAAAAATACGGCAGGGACTGAGAATGCCGTCCCTATCCGTTTGCATCATAACAATGAATGAAAAAGATGTCATCAGCGCAATGCTTGAGAGTATAAAAAGTATTGGGGACGAGATTGTGGCAGTGGATGAAAATTCAACGGACGGTACCAGAGAAATGCTTACATCAGCCGGAGCGAGAATAATTGATGGCAGACTGAACGGCAATTACAGTGCCTTGCGGAATCTTGCAATATCAAACTGTATGAAAGACTGGATATTTTTCATAGATTCGGATGAGACCCTTGAACCGGGGCTTATAAACGCCCTGCGCTCAAGATCGCTGCTGGTGTTTTGCGAGCACAACAGATACGATGCAGTAGCTCTGAAACGAAAAAATTTTATTGATGGTATAAGGTATGACAATATTATTGTCCCAGAAGCTGCTAACATCCAGGTTTATCCTGACTGGCAGTTCAGGTTGTTCAAGAACAACGGTAAAATAAGATATAATCTGCCAATTCACGAATCTCTAACTGGATACCAGAATGGGTATTTTTCACAGGAAGATTATCACATACTTCATAACAAAACAAACGCAAGACAGCAGATGCAGAATGCCAAATATGCTGCGCTGAGGAAATAATGTCATTCAAATACAATTGGTTCGACATATCCGCAAAGAAAAATTTTGAGATATACTTAGCTGGACTTAAGGGCAAGCCCGATCTAAAGTTCATAGAGATAGGGCCGTTTGAAGGGAGAGCCACTGTCTGGATGCTTGAAAATATTCTCACAGCTCCATCATCAAAAATCATTTGTACAGACACGTTCGAGGGAAGCGATGAACATAAAGCGTTGGGGGTAGATACATCATCTCTCTACCAGACGTTTATGGATAATACACAGCAGTATAGAGACAAGATAACTCTTATAAAAGGCATATCTCAGGAGGTGTTGAGGCTTCTTGCTGCAGACAAATATGATTTTGTGTACATAGACGGATCTCACAGGGCACCTGACGTGCTGGAGGATGCAGTATTATCTTTCAGGTTACTGAAACACGGAGGTTTGATGATCTTTGATGATTACGAATGGAAATACTGCGAAGATCCAGTAGAATCTCCAAAGATGGCAATTGACGCGTTCCTGTCAGTGTTTGCGAAAGAGTACAAGTTGCTACTGAAAAGTTACCAGGTGGTCATCCAAAAATCATGATCGGTCAGATAAACATCGAAACAACAAGCTTCTGCAATTCAGAATGTGTGATATGCCCACACAGTACAATGAAACGTAAGCAGGGGCACATGGCAGACGCGCTCTGGCGCAAAATCCTGGCTGACTGTGGGGATCAGGTGCACCACATTCATTATCATCTCAATGGAGAGCCTCTGCTCAACCTCGACCTGCCGAAAATAATAGCGTTCGGCAGGCAGATGAATCCACACGCAGAACATTGTTTTTATACGAACGGCGCGTTGTTGGGCAAGAGAGCCCCTGATATCCTGAACACCAGCGCAGTACCAGACAAGATAATGATCTCTTTTGATGGCGGAACAAAGGAATCGTATGAATATCATCGTAAAGGGCTGGTATTTGAGGACGTCATAGCGAGCATCAGGGAATTCATGAAAATAAAAGAGCAGATAAAAAACACAAAACCGGTCGTCCATCCACTGATGGTCGTCACAAAAGAAAATGAGCCAACCATCCCTCAATTCAAAGAACTGTTCAGGCAGATGGGGATTCCTGAAAAGAACTTTATCTTTTCCGGTCCTATGAACTGGGCGGGGGCGGTAAGTGTCCATCCATCTACAGCATTGAAATGGGATCCGCCGTGTCCGTTCCTGTTTAACAACCACCTGTTCATACTGCATACAGGAGAAGCAGTTCTGTGCTGCATGGATTATGAGGGCACTGAAATAATGGGTGATACTAAAACGGAGTCGGTTCACGATATCTGCTACGGGCAGAAGTATAAGTATGTTCGCGGATTTTATATAAATAAACAGTGGGATCAGATGCCGCTATGCAAGAATTGTTCGTTTGGGGGTGGCGCCAATGCCCGACCCTGAACTTCAAAAAAAGGTCGATTCAGTGTATCCACAGAACCACTGCTACGATATAGATACACTGGAAGGTAACAACGAAGGAACAGTGGAGAGGGCACAACAGATAGTATCTTATATAAAAGATAAAATCACAGGTAAAATCATACTCGATATCGGATGTAACAAAGGATTATTTTCGTTGTGGTGTGCGCTCAACGGAGCAAAAGAAGTCATCGCCCAGGACATCAATCCTGAATACATAGGGATACTGCACGATGTGATGGTGTACAAAATCAGGAACAGTGACCTATCTAAAAACATAGGTGATTTGAAATATAAACAATTAAGTCACAGGATCAGGCTTACAACAGAGCCGATTGGCGCATACTATCATGAAGGTGATCTTGCGCTTATCCTCGGAGCCGCACATTATCTTACCTATGAGTACGGTCTTGACTGGATATACAGGCTGTACATCATGGGATACGATATCTTTGTTGAACTTCCACTGTCTGCTGAAGACCCTGTGGTTAAGGCGCACGAGGAAGCGGGAACGGCAACCGAAAAATCAAAAATGCTCAACATGGAATCCTTTCTGGCAAAAACAAAAGGGCTATACCAGGTTGAAGAAGTCGGGCGCAGTGTCGGTCTGGGACGGCATTTGCTCTACTGCAGGAAACTGCGCATACCTGAGAAACAGATTCAAGAAATCGATTTCAAGGAATGCGAATTGATATATGATGTGGGCGGCATGACGCAGGTCTTCAGAAAAGAGGATTGTGTGGTAAAGCTGAATTTCAAGTATGATCATTACCCGGGCAGGTGGATGAGAACTCATATTGTTCTTCATAAAGAGTTCCCTGAGATCATCCCGGAACTGTACTATACTGTTATGCAAGACGGTAATACAAAAGGCAAGATAACCGAATACTTAAACAGCGGAATTCCAAACTATAGGAACTTGTTCAAGATCCAGAACTATCTTATAAACAACTTGAATCTGATGATGATTGATTTTCATCCCAATCACGTGTATGGAGACCATGTCGTGGACCTTGAGGCGATTGATAATATTGATACGTACTGTATGGGTTATCTATATCGGTTCGTTAATGAAACGTGGAAAGTGGGTGGGGGGTATGAAGACCCCAATATTAACCAGCAGGCAGTTCAGGGATTTGTAGATAATATCAGCAACCGCGCCGCATACTTTGCGGCATCAATGGCGGGGCAGGTTGATAAATATACAGTCATAAAAAATATCAAAGAGATTTTTAAGGATGCGGAGGGATATACATGGTCAAAAAATCTGAAATAGTATGTATGAGAAAGGATTTCGGTATTGATCCACCCCAGAGCTTTTACGATAATATCCCATACCCCCCAGCGTGGTCGCTGGTCAGGAACCGTCTTGCTGGCAAGAAGATACTTGATATTGGAGCGTGTACCGGCTGGGTCTCATGGCTTGCCCGAAAGGAAGGGGGAATTGTAATATCCACAGATATATTTTATCAACACCCATCGGGGGTTGGTCTTCAGCGCGTGGTTTGTGATAAGGAAATGCTGCCGTTCAGGAGCCAGTCATTTGATTATATACTGACGGCAAACACACTGCATCACGGAGACCTTGAACGGACGGCACAGGAAGCAAGGAGGGTGTTGAGGGATGCAGGCGAACTGGTAAGTTTCGAAGAACCCTGTATTTCCAGCGAACTAAATGAAAACGAGTACATGATAAAACACTGCCGGGCAGAACTTGATCTTGGTATCGATGAGAGGAGACCGAATCTGATCAAGTATCTAACAGCTTTATCGATATTCAAAAAAGTGCGCTTTTATACGCTACCATGGTCGATATTTGCAGTACCGTGCACGGCAGGTGTCATTCAGGATATATCATCATATAAATCATATACGGGCGGAATAGCCGTTCAGGCAGGAGTTTGAGATGAAATGTAAACACTGTGGTAAAGAGATGGTGAGAAGAGAGAAGGGAGCGATAATTTGCTACGAATGCAGTTGTGGATATGGGGTCTGCATTCCAAGGGAAAATTTAAAATGAAAATACTGCTTGTCAATTTCAACAATCATGAAGTGTACAGCGGCATGTACTCGCTGGCTGCACTGGCAAGTTACATAGAACAACCCGGCATCGAGGTCAGGGTAATGGATGCACTCAGGCAGCCGTTCTATGAAATGTTGATATCATGGAAGCCGGACATTGTGGGAATAACATCTTACACAGTCTGGTACGGCAAAGTCGTCGAGCATGCACACCGAATTAAAGCGCTTCTACCCACATGCAAACTTGTTATCGGCGGACACCACATTACAAGCCTTCCTGAGAGTTTTGTATCTCCACCATTTGATTATGGGATCATTGGTGAAGGTGAGGAAGCTTTTCTTAAGCTATGTAGAGGTAAATGTATTAAGGGAGTAATCACACAGAAAGTACCGACAGATGCGAATAACCACTGTACGGTCCCGTTCGATCACTGTGAACCAGTTGACGTATCGAAGCTTCCGGTAGTTGACCTGCCAAAATACACGGATTTATCTAATTATGCGCAGGGGCTGGTCGGACTTGTGGCCTCAAGAGGTTGTTATTATAACTGCAGGTACTGTAATATCAGGGCAATGTCGCGGAACATCAGGCTGTATCCTGTTGAAAGTGTTGCCAAGGAGATACAACTCTATTACGAAACTCTAAAAACAAGAACAATGATCTTTTGGGACGACGTGTTCGGGCTTGATGCTGACTGGATGAATGCTCTGATATCCGAGCTTGACAGGAAGTCTTTGCTTGGTAAGATACAATTTTATATCCATGTCAGAGCCAGTACGGTGACTGAGGAAAGGTGTCAGTTATGGAAAAAACTCGGTGTGGTGGTATGGAATATGGGTATTGATTTTGGAGATGATACAATGCTTAAAGAAACAAAAGGGAACGACTGTTCTGTGGAGAAGAATAAAGAAGCGCTTCTGATGGCTCACCGATATGGGTTCAGCACCGGAGGAAGTGTGGTGTTCGGAGCTCCGGGAGAGACAATCCAGCAGATGAACAGGACTCTGGAATTCATGACATGGTACGCGGATATGAAAGACAAGGGCATGATCGGACCGGGAAGCAGTATATGGTTCTTTGTCGCCACGCCGCTGCCGAGAACTGAATGGTGGAGGCTGGCTGAGGAGAATGGAAAGGTTAGATGGGACATGGACTGCGGAAGGTTGTCGCTTCATAACTGGAAAGATCATTTCTTGTTGGACAGCAGTGTTACAGAGGATCAGTTCAGGTGGGTTCACGAGCATGCGAAAAGACTGATGGCGAGAATAAACGGGGTGTGGAGCGAACCATGAGCGAACCATGATCAAGTATGAAATTGGTCCAGCCGAAGCGCACATCTGGGAACCGTATGTCAAGTACATGAAAAAGATATCTGGTACAGACGTTATTAATTTGCCGGGAGGTATTCTGAACAGTGCCCGCGGGTGGGAGCTTTCAAGAGCAATGGACTATGCCGGGTTTAAAGAAAGTGATATAGTTCTGGATGTGGGGGCTCTTCATACGTTTCACAGCATTTTTCTTGCGCTGTTTGTGAAAAGGATATACGTTACTGACAGTTTTTACTGGATGAAAAGAAACTGTATAAATATGTACATGCCTGCTGACAGTTGGGCGAAATACATTGAATCAAAAACAAACAAAGCTGTGGTGGAGGAGGCGGATGTAACAGCATTGCCTTACAGCGACGGATTTTTTGATAAAGTGCTTTGTATAAGCACCATCGAGCATGTTATTAATGATAAAAAAGGTATTGAGGAAATGATGCGTGTTTTGAAACCCGGAGGTAAACTGCTCTTGACCACGGAGTTCAATGAACTGCACGGGAAAGAATATTCAGAAACAGATGGTACCTACTACCGGGTGTACGACCCAGAAACGCTTGGCAAGTTATTGGATGGATTGAATGTTGAAATGTGTTGCATAGAAAAGAACTGCATTGAATTAGGTAAATTTACACACATATTTGCAGGAGTCAAAAAATGAGCAAAACAGCACTGGTAACAGGCATCTCCGGGCAGGACGGTTCATATCTTGCCGAACTGCTACTTGAAAAGGGATATGATGTTTACGGGCTGGTGCGGCGCCTGAGCACACCAAATACCACAAATATAAGTCATATCATTGATCAGATACATTTGATAGAAGGGGACTTGCTTGACCAAACCTCGCTCAACACTGCAGTAAAAGAAATCCAGCCGGATGAATTGTACAATCTCGCGGCACAATCGTTTGTGGGTACATCGTGGACGCAGCCAGTACTGACTGGAGAGATCACAGGGCTCGGTGCATGCCGGATATTTGAGGCGGTGAGACGGGAATGTCCATCGGCGAGGGTTTATCAAGCAAGCAGTTCGGAAATGTTCGGAAAAGTCCAGGAAACGCCGCAGAACGAGAAAACGCCTTTTTATCCACGCAGTCCTTACGGATGTGCCAAGGTCTATGCGCACTGGATGTGCATCAACTACAGAGAATCATATCACATGTATATATCAAACGGAATATTGTTCAATCACGAAAGCGAGAGGCGCGGGTTGGAATTCGTCACCCGCAAGATCACGGATGGGGTTGCGCGGATTGCGCATGGTTTATCAAAAGAGCTTGTTCTTGGCAATCTTGATTCAAAGCGAGACTGGGGATTTGCAGGGGATTACGTAAAAGCCATGTGGCTTATGCTGCAGCAGGACATGCCCGACGATTTTGTGATAGCGACTGGAGAATCCCATTCCATAAAAGAGTTTCTGGACATTGCCTTCAGAGAAGTGGGTCTGAACTGGCAGGATTATGTTAAACAGGATCCAAAGTTCATGAGACCGGCGGAGGTTGAATATCTCAGAGGCGATTATACAAAAGCAAAGAAGATGCTTGGTTGGGAGCCTGAGATATCATTTGAATATCTAGTGAAGATGATGGTGGAAGCGGATATGGAGCGAATCGGTCGGATTGGAAAATAATTTTATACAGTCGAGCTAATTTAGAAAAATTTGGATTGGAATGGCACTGAAGAAAAACCATAATACAGTTGAGCCATCAGGATGCGATATAACGCATTATTTTGGTGCAGGCAATGTTCAGATGCCTACAAAACTCATCCATTCCCGGTGCATTCAGGGTAGAAATCAACCTTAAAACAATTCTCATACCATTCCCAGAAATCATATTCCTTCTGGCATCTTTGCTCATGATTTTTTGTGTAATTATAATATGAGCAGTTCCACCATATTCGACATGGGCAGCGCTTTTCTATGCATCCGGTGGTGGCTGAGACCATGCTTCATCCTCATCCATTTCATCAAGCAGGAAGCCCCAGCGTATCAGTATTTTAGTAACAGCTTCTTCTGTCATGTTTAGATCTTCGCAGATATCGGTTATTGGTATAGTTAACTGGAGTCCCTCAAGTCCCTTCAGATATTTGCGTACTTTATCTT
>Ga0180732_1002103_pt1 | contig 11073 bp, 8 predicted proteins | sample KR11_01MetaG_FD_148674 | JGI IMG/M metagenome (GOLD analysis project Ga0180732, IMG submission 148674) | Groundwater microbial communities from the Olkiluoto Island deep subsurface site, Finland - KR11_0.1 MetaG | ecosystem: Environmental > Aquatic > Deep subsurface > Groundwater | place...
TCTGCCACTGTCAAGCCAGTAAAGGCAAGAAAGTGTTTTGGGCTTTGTTTTAAATTGTTGTATCTCATATACTTCTATTTTACCAGAAATTGAGGTAAATGAGGAGCTATTGTGCAACAGGTCTATAATAATGCTCAGCGTATTCCTTGCTGTTTTTAGCTTTCTCAACAAATTCTTTAAATCTTTTATTCATAGTTTAAAAAATTAACCCTCTATCATAATTCCCTCACAACCACATCTTTTAAATACTGATTATTAAATTCGGTTTTTTCTCCAATTTTTGCTTTACCGTCCGAAATAAACCTACAAGATAATGGTTTTTTGTATTTATTTGATAAACCTTGTATTGTTTTTAAAATATTTATAATTCTTTCTTGATTTTCATTGATTCCAATGGGATATGTATCAATCCCTAATCCTGAATGAAGTGATAAAAATATATTTCTCTCCGCTGAAAAATTTCCCTTTTCATATTCCTCAGCCAAGCCGAAATCTTCCAAACAAGGGAACATCAAACCGCACAATCCGACCAGCCTAGGGTTTTCTTTTTTTATAAACTCCGTAATTTTCAAATAATTATCAGTAAGCGCCGAATAGCTGAAATCATAACCAATTTTATTAATAAAATCTCTTAAGCTGCTTTTCCCGTTAAACAATGGAGCGATTGAGCTATCAATGCCAAGAAATTCTTTATCTCCTTCAAATAATATATTTATCTCGGCAAATACTTTTCTTATTTCACTAAACCACTCATCAATCGTATTGCAATTGTCAGACAAATTCGTTAATTGCAAACCTATAGAAAATCCTTCTTCGGTATAATTTCCTGATGGAAAAAACGGACTTGATGGAGCGTTATTAAAAACATAAGAAAAATTAAATGTTTTTTCCGGATTGCCTTTTATTATTTTAAACAAAATATCAACGCACTCTTTTGTAACTTCTACTTTTGATAACTCAATATTAAACGAAATATTGCTTTCGCCAAAAAAATCATCCAGATGCTTGTTAGCCGCTTTAAGATCCAAAGTTCCAACATTTAATAAAATATTTTTATCACTTATATTCTCGCCTAATTCTTTCACGCTCACGCCCGAAGCGCAGATTCTTTTCGTCTGAATTTCATAATCTTTGCTTGCCAATAAACCGGTTGTTTCGGAAAGTTTTTTAACCGTTTTATCGCTCGGTTTTTTAGTAAAATAACAAATTGATCTTATAATTTTATTAGGCATATGTTTTGTTCTAATTATTGTTTAAGTATATCAAAATTGCTAAATAAATCAAAAGAATTTAAGTCGCTTTTATTTTTTTACCGGGCTTTGTTTAGCCGCAGGCGAAAACTTCAATCTTTTTGTAGTATGGTAATATGTATTATCATACTGATTAAAACTTTTATCTGAAGCAAAAAAATTCTCGGAGGTGCAAGTTTTTTTACTCGCACTTCCGAATTTTTTAATTATCTATTCGGCTTTTGGGTAGGAACCGAGAATTTTCAAAAACGTGGTTATCTTCGCGATTTGTCCAATCGCGACTTGAATTGTTTTCTCTTCTCTATGGCCATCAATATCAACCCAGAAAATGTATTCGCCAAGCTTCTTTTTTGAAGGTCTTGAAGAAATTTGCATCATATTTATACCAAGCACCTTAAAAACAAGAAGTACGTCAACCAAGCTTCCGCACTTATCTTCTGTGCCGAAAATAATTGATGTTTTGTCTTTTCCCGTCCACGGGTTATTCTCATGACCCAACACAAAGAAGCGAGTTTTATTTGTTTCTTCGTCTTGAATATTTTTTGCCAAAATTTCTAACTCACAATTGTCGCGCTTATAAATCCGAAGCGCCGATTCTGAACCGATTGCGGCGATTTTTGGATCATTTCTTTTCGCGACTTCTTTAACAGCCGCGCTAGTGCTAATGGCAGCTATAATTCTGTCCTCTGCTAAGGGCAAATGCAAATTCTGGATAAATTTGCTGCATTGAGCCAAAGCTTGAGGATGAGAAATTACTTTTCTCACTTCTTTAATTGAACCTACGCTGATTAGATGGTGCCGAATCTCTACAATTACCTCGTTTTCTATTTTAATTCCACTGCCATTAATCAACTCGTCTATTGAAAGGGTAACTACTCCTTCAATAGAATTTTCTATAGGCAAAACAGCTTTGTCTATTTGCTTTTTCAGTAAAGCCTCGAGTAGAAGAGTTATCGTCGCAAAAGACATATAGTCTATCTTAAACCCGCCATTTGCCTTTTGTTCAAAAAATCCTTTTGCCGCATTTTCGGTATGGCTTCCCGGTTCTCCGAAATATCCTATTTTTTTATTTTCAATGTGCATTCCTCCTGTTTTATTTATCAATAAGATATAAATCTTATCCCGCGAACTTTGCCGCAGGCGAAAACTTTAATTTTTTTTCCAGTATGATAATACATATTACCATACTGACTAAAGCTTCCGTTTGAGGCAAAATTACCCACACATCAATTTTGCTTGTTATTCCATTCGGCATTACCCATTCTGTTTTTGCAAATTATTCCACGGCGATGCACTCGTCCGTCTACTCGCCTCGCTTGCGCTATGGCGAAGCGGGCTGGTGGACTCGGCCCTATTCGGGCACTGCATCGCAACTTGCAAATAAACCTTAATTTTTACCAACAAAAAATAATGGCAAAAACAAAACGGGGTTGTTTATTTCTAACCACGCAAAGCATGGGGAAATAAACAAAAAAGCCCTTTGACAGGCCTTCTTGCGTAATTCCCTGGTTTTCTTTTTCTTTAATTTATACGCAAAGACAACCTGCCAATTGGCGGCGTAAAAAAGAAAAAGAAAAATCGGTTGTTTTGCGAATAAACCATAAAATTTATCTAAACTATAACCAGCATACTATTTATAAAAATCTTGTCAAGCCCGCCTAACTTTTTTGAAAAGTTGGGCGGGCAAGCCCCGCCTTTCATTGCGCGACTATTCCTTGTTCGGCGCCGATGCTTAAATCATCGGGTAGGCGAGTGGTAATGCCTTCCGAAGATGTAGAAATTTCGCTTAAAGTAAAGTCATCGGTAGCGGTTAAAATATTTTTGTCAACCAGAACCAGATATTTTCCGATATCCTGCACTATTGGATTCACGCTTACCTGAAACAAAACTTCTCTCAAGGGAGACAAGGTTCCGACACCCGGCTCAAGCGCGCCGGCTTCCCATGTTATTGTTCGTGAATTTATATCATAAAATATTTTTTCCTCCAGTGGAAATATATTGCCCACCCATCTTACATTTTCCGGCAGAACTCCGGTAATCTTAGTATTTTTGATTTTGTTGTTTGTGTTCAAAATTTGCCAATGGATGTTGTATGTGGTGGTCTCGCCAACTTTTGGAGGAATTGGTCCGGCAGCAGTAAGCCGGCCGTCATCGTTAAAATATCCGCGCGTAAAAAGCGCGACAAAAGAATTCACTTTGGTTTCAAAAGCGGAAGAAATAATTGTTTTGTTGTCGCCATCGGCGTTAAAAATATTGCCGTCTTTGAGGATAATGGCATCCTTTATCAGAAATCCCGTTCCCGCGGAATCGGAAACCGGAAGTTGGTTTTTCACTCTTAAGCTAAAACTCACTTCTATCTCTTTGTCTGGAGCCAAACTCGCTAACTCGTTTTTGCTTTTTTTGTCCCAAGTAATCGTGCGCGTCGATTTATCAACCGTGGCGTTTTCCGCGGCAAGCGTGGAAAAATCGGCCGCTTCTCCCTCTAAAACAATGCTTACCACTAGATTATTTTGCGGCTCTTGCGCGAGGTTTCTGAATCTAACCGTGTAATTCAAAATCTCATCGGCGCTCGCTGCGTAAATTTCTTTGCCGTTTATTGTCTGGGATACGGAAAACGGAGAACTGATTATGCTGGTCTGCGCGCTTGTTTCGTTATTGAAAACAAATTTTCCTTCGCCGTTTTTCTGCTCAATCACGACTCCGGTTGTTTTAATTTCCGCACTCTCGCCGCTTAAAACGCCGTTTATTTCTATTTGTCCGCTGGAAGATTTTGTAAGGTTTTGAATTTCCCAAATATCATTTGCATCGCCTGATTTGGGATTGCTGCCCGAAAAAACGAATCCCGCGGGATAATTGAATTTAATTCTGACTCCGTCAAAATTAACCGGAGTGGAGTTGGTATAAGCAAGAACATATTTTATTTCCTGTCCGCTAACCAGCTCTTTAGGAGCAAAAATGTCCAGGGATATTTTGGGGGATTTTATGCTGAAAGTATATTCATTTTTGGCGGAAAAATCGGAATTAAAATTTTCCGACTGATAATCCATCGCGGCAGTAAGCAAATTTGCGTTCAGGCCGGCTATTTTCGCGGAAAATTTAATCGTTCCCTCAAAGCCGCCGGCGATTTCTCCCATTTCCCAGACGATTGACTGTTTTTTTATCGTTCCGAATCCGGAAATATCCTTAATGTCGCTAAATCCTCCTTCGGAATATTTCAAGGTAAGTACGGCATCTTTTAAATTAACCCTGTTGCCGTTTTTGTAGTAAATTGAGAAAACCGCTTCGTCGCCTATCTCCGCCTCTTTTGGCCCGTCAACGCGGATGACTGTGTTCGCCTCATTGAAAGATTTGCCGTTTTTATAAAAACTCTGGTAAATGGAGGATGCGAAAAATCCCAAAACGGCTAAAAGCGCGATTGTCAAAAAAACTTTTTTCATATGACTCTATTGATTAAATTTGTTTAAATTTTTTGAAAGTATATCGGCAAAGGAATAATTCAATCCTTTGTCCAGCTTTTCTTTTTCCGCGGTTGACAGGTTTAAATTTTCCGATTCAGCGAAATCCGCGCGGGCGAATTTGAAAACAAGGTCGTATTCGCCTTTTTCTGCTTCCGGAAGCAGACCTAAGAAATTTAAAAGCTTAAATTTAAAAATCAAAATTACTTCCGCCGGCTTAAGCTTTTCAGCGCTTTCATGAATATCTTTATCCAGATATTTCAGCAAATCCAGCAGAAGATTAAAAATTTCTTCATCCGGAAGATTTTCAAATGTCGCTCGGTTTAGCAATTCCGCCAGATACAAAGCGGCTGATAATTTTTCCGCGCTGTTTTTCAGATTCCGGAAATTCTTAATTTCAAACGCTCCGGTAATGGTAATCAGCGATTTGCCGGAAAAAAGCATCAAGTTTGAATAGCTTAAAACTTCAAGATGCGGGGCAAGCTTTGAATCTATTTTCCGCGAACCCCGGCTTATCGCCCTGATTTTGCCAAATTCTTTCGTGTAGATTGTCAAAATTCTGTCTTTCTCTTTAAAATCGTCGCTTGCTAAAACTATGCCTTGTTGGGAATAAGGGAGTTCCATGATTAAAAATTTTTAATTTTTAATTTCTAATTTCTAAATAATTTTCAATGACTAAATTTTTAAACAAAGAATAAATTAAGCCTTCGGCTCTTCTGTCATTGCTCGCCCTGTTAGATGGTAATATATTTCACTTGTACATATTTGATATAAATTATCTAACAGGGCGAGGAGCCTCCGCCAGCTGGCGAAGCGACGAAGCAATCTATAGCCGAAACTTGAGATTGCTTCGCCCTGAGTACAGGACTCGCAATGACAAATAATAGCAATATTGAAATTTCTTAACAATAAATTATTCCAATAAAAGTTATTACATTTTTTTAACTCCAAATTTAATTTTCTCGCCTTCAAGCAGCAGATCTTTTTCCATATCGTATTTCTCCCCCGCTTGATAATCGCTGATATTTTTCATAATAGTTTTTTCTTTGATGTATTTTTCCCATTTGGCATTGGCAAATATTTTCCCCGCACTTCCGCTTTTTTCGCAATAAACCTCTATCCAATCTTCCTTGGTCAAACCCAAGTCTTTACGCATTGTCTGAATATGCCGCGCTATATCGCGAACAATTCCCTCTTCCTTGAGTTCGTCGGTAATTTTTGTATCAAGCGCTACTGTAATTTCACCGCTTTTTTCAATTATCCAACCTTTTTCTTCATTAATCTTTTCTGTAAAAATTATATTTTTAACATTCAGTTCATCTTTGATTAAATTTAATAATTCTTCCTTAATTTTGATTTTTGATTTTTGATTTTTGATTTTGAGCGAAGCGACTGGTTGCCGAACTTTAATCTTTGCCTTAGCGCGCGCCGCTAAACCTAAAGTTACTATTGTACGAATTCCTTCCATTTTTTTATTTAAATTCTTATCGATCAATTTTTCATCGGCTTTTGGCCAATCAGAAAGATGGACGCTTTCCGGACAATTATTAATTTTAATATCGCGATAAATTTCTTCCGAAATAAACGGCGCAAAGGGCGCGGTAAGTTTTGTCAACTCACTTAAAACCAGCGAGAGAGTCCAGACGGCCGCAGATTCTTCCTCGCCTCGCTGGAGCTTTGGCGAAGCGGGAGTTCGCATTCTGTCGCGCGAACGGCGTATGTACCAATTGGATAATTCATCAACGAAATTTCCGATCAGCCGAGCCGAACGGATAACATCGTAATCATCAAGAAGTTTTGTCGCCTCTAAAATTGTTTCGTTTAACCGCGAGATAATCCATCTGTCCAATAAGTTCAAGTCCTTGGCTTTTGCCGAAAACTCGCCTTGATTCGGCGAAGCGGGCCTTTTTTCCTTACCATAAGTTTTAAAAAACAGATACGAATTCCAATAGGTGCGGAAAAATTTATTCTGCACTTCGGCAAGATCTTTAAAATCAAATCTTTTGGGCTCGCCCGGACCGCCAACTGTATAAAAATACCACCGCAAAACATCAATGCCATATTTATCAGCCACCTCCCAAGGGTCAACTACATTGCCTTTTGATTTGCTCATTTTCTGTCCCATGGCATCCAAAACATGGCCGTAAGTAATGACATTTTTATAAGGCGCGCCAAAATCCAATAAAGTTGAAATTGCCAATAAAGTATAAAACCACCCTCTCGTCTGATCAATCGCTTCGCTGATATAATCGGCGGGAAAAAGTTCCGGCGGAGATAGTTTTTGGTTTTTGGTTTTTGGTTTTTGGTTTTGAGCGAAAGGCCAATGGTCTTGAGCGAATGGCATTGAACCGGAATCAAACCAGCAATCAATCACATTGGGAACTCGCCGCATTTCTCCGCCGCATTTATCGCATTTAAAAGTAATACCATCTATGTAAGGCCGATGCAAATTAAATTCCCTTCCTTTTTCGTCTACATAGTAGATTTCACTCTCGCAATAACCAAGCGCGTTTTCAGCCACAAAGAAGCCACTGATCGAAATACCGCTTAAAACCCTTTTAAATATTCCATTCAATCCGCCATGACCCACAACCAAAATATTTTTTCCGGGATATTTTTCGAGGCAAAAATCAACGAACTCTTTAATACGAATTTCCATTTGAGCTCTCGACTCCCCATCACCTCCGTGTACGAAATTATATTTTTCCGCCGGATTATCTATTTTTTTGTAATTTCTATAAAGCTCGTCATTTTCCAGAAGATATTTCTTGGTCTTATCGTTCCAGGATCCGTATTTATATTCCGTCACTAAATTATTCGTTATTACTTCGACTTTCAATTTTTTGTTTATGATTTCCGCCGTCTGCCTGGTGCGCAAAACTGGAGATGTGATTATGACATCAATCCCGTTATCCTTGAGTTTACTGGCCGCTTTCTCGGCATGCTTTATTCCCTCTTCGATTAAAGGATATTTTTCAAGACTATCCGAGTTGATTCCTTCTATATTTTTTCCGCTTTCCCCATGTCTTAAAAATATAATCTTCATTATCCTCTTCGAAGTCTTCGCACGCAAATCGTCAATAGAATTGATCACTTCTATATCCTTACATTTTTTACATTTCCAGATCGGCAGCGGTGTTCCCCAATAACGTTCGCGCGAAAGCGCCCAATCCTTCACCTCGCGCAGCCACTCGCCAAAACGGCCCTTTTTGATATACTCCGGAACCCAATTTATTTTTTCGTTATTTTCAATAAGCGCCCTTTTAATCTTTTCGTCCGTCATCTTGATAAACCAGGATTTTTTGGCGTAGTAAATCAATTTCGTGCCGCAACGCCAGCAAAAAGGATAATCATGCTCTATTTCTTCCTTTTTGAATAAAACGCCTCGCTTTTCCAGCTCGCTGATGATTTCTTTATTGGTTTCTTCTCTCGCCACATATTTTCCCTGCCACGGAGTAATTTCCGGAATGAATTTCCCTTGCAAATTCACAGTCATCAAAACCGGCAGATCGTTTTCTTTTGCCACTTGCATATCATCCTCGCCAAACGCCGGCGCAATATGGACAATTCCTGAACCGTCTTGAGTTGTTACAAAATTCCCTGATACGACTTTAAAAGCGGGCTTGTCGGGTTTTATAAAATCAAATAATTGTTCGTATTCTAGACCAAGTAGATCTTTGCCAAAAAAACTTTTTATAATTTCTCCTGTATCTTTTTCAACAAAATCTGGATTGTCGGGTAATCCAATTGGTAAATCTGGGGCATAATCAAGATAGGTTCCAATTTTTTCATATAGTGGATGATCTGATTTTTTAGACTTTTCATAAATATCCTTAGCAAGAATAATATAATAATAACTAACTTTTCCCGATTGTTCTCTTTCTTTTGTAAGTTTAACTAAAACATATTCAATATTTTCCCCCACTGCCAACGCCACATTTCCGGGCAAAGTCCACGACGTAGTCGTCCAAATCAGAAAATAAGTATTATCATCAGTAATAAAACCACCGATTTTCTGGCCGGATTTAATTTTAAATTTTATATAAACCGAAGTATCTTTTATCTTTTTATACCCTTGCGCCACTTCGTGGCTTGATAAACCTGTGCCGCAACGCGAACAATACGGCACTACTTTGTGCCCTTCATAAATCAAACCTTTTTTATAAATCTCGGATAAAATCCACCAGACCGATTCAATGTATTCATTGCTGTAGGTAATATAAGGATGTTCCAAGTCCAGCCAAAAAGCGATGCGCTTGGTCATCCTCTCCCATTCGTCTTTGTATTTCCAAACCGAGGCTTTGCATTTTTTATTGAATTTTTCAATGCCAAATTTTTCTATTTCGGGCTTTGAAGAAATCTTGAGATCCTTTTCCACTTGAAGCTCCACAGGAAGACCATGCGTATCCCAGCCGGCTTTCCGCTCAACTCTATATCCCCGCATTGTTTTATAGCGGCAAATTATGTCCTTAAAAGACCGCGCCAAAACATGATGGATTCCCGGCTTGCCATTGGCAGTCGGCGGACCTTCGTAAAAAATAAATTTTCTTGATTCCGGCCGTTGACTGACGGATTTCTCAAAAATTTTGTTTTCTTCCCAGAATTTCAAAATCGCCTCCTCGCGGAGAGCAACAGAGGATTTTTGTTCTGTTTTATGTAAATTACTTTCTTTATTATTTGGTTTAAACATGTTTAAGTTTACCCCGCTACCAAAACGCTCTGTACGCAGTCAAAGTGGATAAACCCGTGGTAACGGGGTTTACAAAATTTTTCTCTTTAATAATTGAAATTTTACCTTAACTTATCTTATCTTATCTTAAAAAAGAAATTCGGTCAAAACCTTAAGTCAAACTTCTTTTCTCTTGTTAATTTTTAAATGCTTTTTTAAAACTTATCAAAACACTTTCTTGCCAAAACTCTACAACCTCTAAATATCAATATTTCCTGCTCGAGCAGGTTTTAGTGATATTTTAATTCAAGATAATTCCTGAAATGGTTCTGCAATAGATTTTGTGATAAAAGCGCAAAGAAATCAGATGTGGTGAATTATCCGTTAATCCAATAAAAATACTTTGCGCAATTTAAAATCATTGTCGATTTCTTTCGCAACAATAAAGCTTACAAAGGGGCCAATATTAAAAATATTTTTGATGAAATCTATCTCATTTTTGCAATCATACGGGTGGACAAAAACACTTTCTTGGAATTTATAAAAACCAAGTTTTATAAGTTTTTCCCGAAGCGCTTCCCTCGCTTGTTTTTTATTATTGGGAATATCGAAACTAACCATTCTCCAAAATCCATCCCATTTATGAGGAATTTTTATTTTCATGTCTTCAAATTGATAGCGTAAAATTCTCTTATGCCCTTTTTGGGTTAGTTCGAGCTCTATCACGCCATCGTCTTTTTCGAAAAATTTAATCATTTTCTGATCTTCTAAGCGTTTAAAAGTTGACTTCAGGCGAAATCTTTTATATTTCTTCCAACCTGTAAATTCTTTGCCCAAAAGGGCTAAACCGGGCAAGGTAATAATCGCGCCTACGGCGCCTAAAGCAAAAAGAGAGAATAAAATGCTTTTTGTGATATTTTTTGCAGTGTCTTTTTTCATTAATCTTATTATATAATAGTTTTTTTATTTTATCAATATTTCCTGCTCGAGCAGGTTTTAGTGATAAAGCAAAACTAAACCCCCGCATCTAAAATTAATTTTATGACCTTTTAACGACCAATAATTACTATTAGGCGTGGGGGTAAACTTGCCGGTATTATCACAAAACTATTATGGATTTGCGTAAGACAGCAATTTGGCAAAAAAAAGCAAGATTTGGTTCGTAAAAAAATCCAGCATAATTTTATATTTAGCTAGATTGTTAAATTTGGTCGAACGCTTTTTTTATATGCCCTTATCAAAGGTTCTCTTGCCCACGCTTTTTCCCCTTTTTCGCGAATGCGGCGTATTTCCCCATTGCTACTTCCGATATCGCCAAGCGTGACGTAAGTATTCAACAAAAGATAAGGATAAAAATCGTATAAAAAAACGAATATTTTCTCTATCTCTTGCCCGACATCGGTAATTTCACAGAGACGCCGCGCATTATCCAGATGAATTTTTGCCATTTTTTTATAATAGACTTGTATATAGCGAGAGTTATGCCACCTAACCAGCGGAATGAATATAATCATCGCAAGCATTATCCCGCTAATCGCGAACAAATCAAATGCTTCGCTGAGCATAAATCCTCTGTCTATTATTAATTCAGGGAACATAAGACCCATTGCAAAATAATTAAACTTTGAAACAAATTAAAACTCCTCGTTGTCAGTTTTCGCCTGTTATGCAGTATTTAATCTGCAAAGCATGCGAAAGT
>Ga0180732_1002104_pt1 | contig 11072 bp, 16 predicted proteins | sample KR11_01MetaG_FD_148674 | JGI IMG/M metagenome (GOLD analysis project Ga0180732, IMG submission 148674) | Groundwater microbial communities from the Olkiluoto Island deep subsurface site, Finland - KR11_0.1 MetaG | ecosystem: Environmental > Aquatic > Deep subsurface > Groundwater | place...
GTGGTGTTTTTATGACAAAATTTCAATATGAGACAATTTTTATGTTTTGGCATTGATCTTTTTATGTGATTATTTGGATTCCAGATGGTTTTGCGAACGACTTAAGTATTAATGTAACAAAGTCAAGTTAATTAAATAATAATTATATGCGGAGGATGGGATTTGAACCCACGAATTCCTTCGAAACCAGCCCCTCAAGCTGGCGCCTTTGACCGGTCTGGGCAACCTCCGCAAATAGAATGCTCCTTAAAAGCAGAGCATAAAGATATATTTTATTGATAGGATCTGAGTCCACATATTGCAGGGCAATATGTGTGGACGCCAAAAAGCGTAACCTGACTCTTTAGAGCGTATCGAGTATCTCCCCCATCTTCTGTGCTCTTGTCTTGATGCTGGTGGCAGCCTCAACAGCAAGTTCCGCCGCTGTGATCCCACCGCTTGTCTCGAACATCATCACAAAAGATTCAGGATCATAACCTACTGAAATTGCATCCATTTCGCAGATTTCCTCGCATAACTTGCAAAGCGAACACTCTATGAGACCCTTATCCGTGATCTCCACTTTATTTCCTTCAATTTTCAGTATATCGCGCGGGCATACCTTTACACATTCTCCGCACAGGTCGCATTCCTTGAAGGTCAGCACGGGCATGTTCTTGTATCCGCTCACTATACCAGCCTGCCATTTAGCATGCTTCCTGTATGTACCCAGCCTTGCAATAGCCTCCAGGACGACCTTGTGTTTGTCTTTAAGCTCAACGATAGGTATAGTCGCATCCGCGGGATGTACCCCCGGGTCTGAGGACACGATTTCACCCGAATTTACGATTTTGGGACCTTCCGCGCTCAGGGTCATTGATACCCGGCATGTTGGACAGCCATTTCCTTCACAGGTGCAGTCTTCAGGCATAGAGAAATTCTTTGTATCTGCTTTCAGGGGTATAAGCCCCATTCGCAGCGCGAGCTGTTCATCGAACAGGACAGATGTGTTATCATAGATGTTGATCTCATCTATTGCCATTACCGGAACCTCTGCAAGGATGCTTCTTCTCAAAGCATTGGCAAACGAAACAGATACGCCTGACAGGACGAACCTGGCTTTGCGTTCTGATAGTTCAAGTATGTCAATATCCATTTTACACGCGCCTTCCCTTTTTAGCTTTCGTGCCATCATGGGGTATTGGCGTTGCATCCTCGATGCGGCCGATCTTGATCCCGGCACGTGCAAAAGCACGGATTGCAGCCTGGGCGCCAGGTCCAGGGCTTCTCTGCATGTTGCCGCCTGGAGCTCTTACTTTTATATGAATACCTGTGACACCCTTATCCCTGATCTTTTCAGCGATCTGGGTTGCCATCTGCATGGCTGTGTACGGTGAACTCTCTTCCCTGGCAGATTTTGTTACCATGCCGCCGCTTGTTTTGGCTATAGTCTCTGCCCCCGTTAGATCCGTGATCGTTATCAGGGTATTATTAAACGAGGAATAAATATGGGCTACGCCCCATTTTTCAGTTGCCATTATGATCTAACCTCCGTCTTTGTACCTGGCTGTTCTGACTTAGTCGACTCCTTCACTATTTCCTTAACTACCTGCGCCGGTCTTGCCAGATGGTTCTCAGCAAATAAAGGTGAGTTGCCATAGTAACTCATTCCCAGTTCATCATCCATTGAAACAAGATAACCCGGAACTGTGACCTTCCTCCCTCCAACAGATATGTGACCGTGGACAATGAACTGCCTCGCCTGTTTCAGGGTATTGGCAAGTCCCTGCTTGTGCACCTGGGTCTGCAATCTCCTGTCGAGGAAAGTGGTTACCTGAAGAGTAAGGATATCATCAAGTCCGGCTTCTGACTTCAGGAGACCGTACCTTTTCAGGCGGCCCAGGATGTTATCCGCGTCTGTTTTCATAGGTCCTGCAAGAGTTCTTTTCGAACTCTCTGCGAGAAGTTTTCGTGCCAGTTCCCTGTAATTCTTAAGATTGCTGTGAGCCTTCCAGACTTCCTTTTTATTTCGAAGACCATAAGCCTTTACGAGTTCGACTTCACTTGCTATCCTGGCTGCCTGCCATGGATGTTTTGGCGTTTCATAAGATTTACGGTTCTTTCCAGGGTATCCCATTATTTAACACCGGCCTTCTTTTCAACTTTCTTTTCGCCTTCTTTGGATGCAGCCTTGGCTGCTCCGATCGAAGCACGGGAAACTCCTACAGTCTTTCCTCTCCTGCCTGTCGACCTTGAGCGCTGTCCTCTGACCCTGAGACCGCGTTCATGCCTCAACCCTTTATATGAACGGGCTTTCTTCATGAGGTTAATATCTTCATTCCTGCTCAGCATTACATCCATCCCCAATACCTGCCTGTCATCGCCTGTCAATACGTCGTTTTGTTTATTCATCATCCATGTAGGCAGAAGTGTAGAGATGTTATCAACTGATGATTTTAATTTATCGATATCAGCATCGTTCAGGTATCCGATCGTGCCAACAGGATCAAGTCCTGAATTAACTGCAATTATCTTTGCAACGCGTCGGCTTATTCCCGTAATACCTGTAAGTGCATACTGAACGCCCCTTTTGCCATCAAGGTCAGAATCCGCGATGCGAACGATATGTCTTATTTCAGGCCCTTCTTCCTTAGGGGCCTCTTTCTTCCCCTCTTTTGGAGCACCTTTTCTCTCTTTCTTTGCGTGCTCTTCCCCTTTCCCCTCGTGCTTTTTATCGTCCTTCTTCTCTTTCTTAGCCTCTTGGGGCGCTTCTTTCTTAGGGGCCTCTTTCTTAGGGGCACCCTTTACTGATTCTTTAATATCTTTAGTTTCTTTGGTTTCTTCTTTTTTAGCCATCCTGGTTCCTCCTGTGGCTTTAGCCCCGGGGTTACCCGGCGCGGCCCTTAATCTGGGCACCCCTAATACATTTACCTAGCATTTATATCTTATGTATGGCATTTGACGCAATCGTTAAGTATATTTTAAACCTTGACATACCGAGAACTATGACCCGCCAAATTTATATGGACCACAGCTCTACAACCCCGGTTGATGCAGCGGTCGCAGAAGCAATGCTTCCTTATTTTTCAGACAGGTTCGGGAATCCCTCAAGCCTTTACACTATCGGGCGCGAAGCTAGAAGGGCCATGGAGGATGCCCGGGCAAATGTGGCCGACCTGATCGGCGCCAAAAAAGAAGAGATAATATTCACAGGCGGCGGGACTGAATCTGACAACCTTGCTATTAAAGGGTCAGCTTACAGGAACAGGAAAAAAGGCGATCATATTATCACAAGCTCTATTGAGCATCATGCAGTGCTGCATACGTGCAAATATCTTGAATCACAGGGTTTCAATATAACTTATCTTCCTGTAAATAAAGAAGGACTTGTTAACCCGGTGGATGTTGAAACTGCAATAACCTCGAAAACAATTCTTATTACTATCATGCATGCCAATCACGAGATCGGCACAATACAGCCCATCGAGGAAATAGGAAAGCTCGCAAAAGAGAAGGATATCCCATTTCATACAGATGCTATCCAGTCAGCAGGAAACCTCCCGCTCAATGTGGATACTCTTGGAGTCTCGCTTCTTTCCATGAGCGCCCATAAAATGTATGGACCAAAAGGCGTTGGAGCGCTCTACGTCAGGAAAGGGACAGGGCTGGAACCCCTGATACACGGCGGAGGACACGAGAGGGATATCCGTTCAGGTACCGAGAACGTCCCCGGCATAGTGGGCTTCGGGAAAGCTGCCCGGCTTGCAAAAGAACGGCTTCCTGAAGCTGCGGAAATAACAAAGCTAAGGGAGTCGCTCATCAAAGGCGTACTTGAAATAAAAGATTCATTCCTTAACGGACATCCAGTTAAACGCCTTCCGAATAATGTTAACGTCAGGTTCAGCTTCATCGAGGGCGAGTCCATGATATTGAACCTTGATATGAAAGGTGTGGCTGCGTCCACTGGCTCAGCATGTTCGTCAAAATCGCTTGAACCCTCACATATTCTCCTGGCGACAGGTTTAAGGCACGAAGAAGCGCACGGCTCACTGAGATTCACGCTCGGGCGCGGGAACACGCAGGAAGATGTGGATTATGTTGTTTCAGAGCTTCCGGAAATAGTGAACAAGCTAAGGATGATATCACCATTGGCGAGATGAAAAACATGACAGATGGATATAGCGAAAAAGTAATGGAACATTTTGCGAACCCACGTAACGTAGGCGAAATAAAGGATGCGGACGGAATAGGCAAGGTAGGTAACCCGACCTGCGGCGACCTTATGTGGATATACATCAAAGTAAAAGATAACAGGCTTGAGGATGTCAAATTCAAGACATTCGGCTGTGGCGCAGCGATCGCTACAAGCAGCATGATCACAGAGATGGCAAAAGGCATGACTCTTGAAGACGCGCTTAAGATCACAAGGAACGACGTGGCTGAAGCGCTTGAAGGACTTCCGCCTATAAAGATGCACTGCTCAAACCTTGCAGCTGACGGTCTGCATGCTGCAATAAAGGATTATCTTGAAAGAACTGGAAAAAAATGAGACCCCCCTGCGAGATCGTAGTGCAGAAGGTCCTTCCCGCTATCCGCGCAGAGCTTGCACGGATAATGCTTTCACAGGGGCTTCCGCAGCAGCAGGTCGCGAACAGGCTTGGACTTTCAAAAGCTGCAGTTTCACAGTATATCAGCGCTAAGAGGGGAGGAGAACTCACATTTTCACCCCAGATACAGGAGAAAATAAATGAGCTAGCACAGAGCCTTGCCGGGAACCTTACTGCAAACGATGCGGTCAGCAGCCTATGCGTTGTGTGCAAAGGCATACAGTCTTCAGGATTGTTATGCAGGGAACACCTGAAAAAGCAAGATGAATGTACGTATTGCCTGAAAAATTAGAAGCATTAAAGATTTTTGTGTTTCTTTTCATCTGCGGTTGACGAAACTTCCTATGAATATATACCAGTTGTATACTGCAAGTATGAATGCGACCAGGAAAATGAGCTGTGTGAATTCTACAAGGTAGAATGGGTTCAGGGCTTCCCCGGTTGTCGTGAACCTTACAATGAACTTGATAAGGGTATTCAGGGCGAATGCCGCTCCTGCTACAGATATATATGTCCATGTCCTCTGCATTACAGATTGATTCAGGAACAGCCGCGCTTTCAGGAGGTCCTTATCAACCTTTCGCATCATAAATAATATCTGTCCTATGAGGAAGATTATTATGAATGCAGCGCCTGCATTGTATATTTCTATGAACGTTTCAATAAAATTCATCGTGTATGGTGCCGTAATTATCACCTTTATTCAGTTTTTCCTTCGAATTTAATATAGACTTATTTCTAAAACCCTGTATATATTGTTTTCCTAGTAATATATACATGAAGATTAATGACATATTTACATAATTGATAAATCCACAGCGGTTTTAAAAAAACCTTTTTGCCTTTCAGGGTATTATTGTAGTTATGTTCGCAGTAAAAGCCGAAAGGGTGGATAAACACTATAAAAATGGTGTAAATGGTAAGAAAGAGGTTTTAAAGAATATCTCCATCAATATAGAAGAGGGGGAGATATTTGGCATCCTTGGTCCAAATGGCGCCGGCAAGACCACGCTCATTTCCATCCTTTCCACGCTCACGCTCCCAGACAGCGGAAAATTGGAAATATTCGGCATCGATGCACTCTCCCAGGCAGACCGTGTTAAAAGCATCGTGAACGTGAGCAGCGGAAACCCTAATTTTCCGTGGAGCCTGACAGTTTACGAGAACCTGAGGTACTTCTCAATGCTGTACGCAATAAAAAACAAAGATATCTCCATAAAAAAGGTTATAGATATGCTCGAACTTGAGCCTTTCAGGAACGCAAGGTTCGACTCTCTTTCTACGGGCACAAAGCAGCGCCTCTCGCTTGCCAAGGCGCTGTTGAACGAGCCGCGACTGCTATTCCTGGATGAACCCACAATGGGTCTGGATCCAGATATGGCTATAAAGATCCGAAAACAGATTAAACGCATCCATGAAGAAAGAGAGATCACGATAGTCCTTACAACCCATTATATGAAAGAGGCGGAGGAACTCTGCGGACGCATCGCTTTCCTGAAAAAAGGCGAGATCATCGCGAATGCATCACCCACTGAACTCAAAAGGCAGATGAAGCTTGGTGAGAGCATAACAATAGAGTATGAAGGGGATTTCGATATTGCCGGCCTGAAGAACATACCTGGGATACTGGACACCGTTTACAGCCCCGGGATGATAAAGATTGTTGCAGAAAATGCAGGACCCATCCTGGATAATATATTGAAGATATTCGCTAATGTCCATATCAAGAACATCGATATTTCCCAGCCAGACCTCGAAGATGTGTTCCTTGAACTTGCACGTTAATTAGATATTCTATAAATAAATCGGATATTCTATAAATAGCAAAAGCATATACTCTCGCATTATGAAGAACCAACATCAGAGCAATCCCAAACAGGCTGCGGGCGAGCGTGCGGCCGGGCTTGTAGAGGACGGGATGGTCGTGGGGCTTGGCACAGGCTCAACCACGGCTTACGCAATAAAAGAGATCGGCAGGCGTGTCGCAGATGGTCTGGATATACTGGGTGTACCCACATCATACCAGTCAGCATTCCTTGCTGCACAGAACGGTATCCCTCTTACTACACTTGATGAGCATCCAGAACTTGATATAGACATTGACGGCGCAGACCAGATAGCAGGATTCTCTGTTATCAAAGGCGGAGGCGCAGCCCACACGCGGGAAAAGATAGTCGCCCTGTCATCCAAAACGTTCGTGGTCGTAGCTGATGAGTCAAAATGTTCAGATATACTTTCTCATCCGGTCCCGCTTGAAGTGCTCCCCTTTGCCCTGAAGCTTGCAATAAAACAAGTTATAAAACTCGGAGGAAAAGTAGAACTTCGCATGGGAGTCAGCAAAGACGGACCTGTGATATCTGATAACGGGAATTTCATAATGGATGCTGATTTCGGAAAAATAGATGATCCTGCATCCCTCGGTGAAAAACTCTCGCAGTGCTGCGGGATCGTGGAACACGGCATATTTACAGGTGTTGATGCAGTCTATATCGGCAAAAAGGACGGTTCAGTGGAAATAAAGGAGGCTTAAGAGCCTTTTATATCGTTGCCGAAGTCCTCATTTCCCAGGTTCTCGCTGACCTTTGTCCCGTTCTTTACCCTGACCTCAGGCCATATCCTCACAGGCGAGTTGACCGTAACTTCTTCCCCGATTATGACCCTTGGGCCGATAACCGTCCCGGTCTCAAGTATGCAGGAATCCTTTATCTTTGTGGCATTGTCGATGATCGCGCTTGAAACCGCAGTGTTGGCGCCGATCTCAACATTATCATAAATGTACGAGGACATTATCCGCGAATTATTGCCTATACTGCAATTTTTGCCTATGGAGGTATATGGTCCTATCAGGACGTTATCTCCTATTGAGGTGTTCTCACCTATTACGATAGGTCCGACTATTGAGGAATTTGAGCCAAGGGAAACATCATGTCCGATCTCTATAGGACCCGTTACTTTTGCATCTTTGATATTTAACCGTCCTGATATCTTTGTGCCAGGCATCTGCTCAAGCATCCACCTGCATGCCTCCCTGTATGCCTGCGGGTTGCCTATATCTGTCCATCTTCCGTGCACAAGGAAACCGTTTATGCGTTCCCCCCCCTTCATGAGGTCGGGGAAAAGGTCTTTGGCAAAGTCATATTTTTTCTTCGGGACCCAGTCCAGCACCTCAGGGTCGCACACATATATTCCAGTACTTGCAAGGTTGCTGAAGATCTCTCCTGGCCCTGGTTTTTCAAAGAACCGGTTGATCCTGTTATTCACGTCCATGTCCGCAATGCCGTATTCGCGCGGATCGTCTATCGGGAGTAAACCTATGGTAATAATTGCGTCATTTTTCTCATGGAAACGCACAAATTCTCGAAGCCCGAGGTTCATTACATGGTCACCGCCCACTACCATGAACGGTTCTCCTTCAAAAAATTCCTCTGCGTTCTTAACCCCACCTGCTGTCCCCAGTTTATCTTTCTCATACATGTATTCTATATGTACGCCGTACATGCTTCCGTCGCCAAGCGCTGCCTCGATCTCCCCGCCAAGATAACCCAGGGTCAGCACGATATCGTTGAATCCCTCCTTGGCAAGGTGCTCTACAAGATGCACCACCGAAGGTTTATTCAGAAGCGGGATCATTGGTTTTGGTCTGTCAAAGGTCAGGGGTCGCAGTCTTGTACCCTCGCCGCCGCACATTATGCATGTCTTCATTCGATTACCCGGACTGAGATTATTCTGAGGGTATATAGAGATAACGATAAAACTATCCACTAACTATTTATTTCTCCTTTACGATTACTCATCATGCAAAAACAACTCTCCAAAAAAGAGTTCGAAGAAGATTACACCCTCTGGATACAATCAGCGGCTAAAGACATAACTTTTTCATTGAGCCAGCTTAAGCCGCATGAAATAAAGAGAATAATCGCACGAAGCGAGCAGTATCTAGAAGAACCGGGATCAGTTTACGATACCTTTGGGCTCGAAGCAGCGAGAAAATTAGTCCCGGATAACATAATTTTACTCTCCACAGACGCTGTTGTATTCTCGCAGAGCATCTTTGTCAGGATGGCGTCGGTCTTTGATTATGCGGTGGCGCTTAACAGGCGGTATTATCTTGGCTCATGGTATTCGATAATAACCCTTAACAGGAAGTACCTTGAGGAAGCAAGCGAGAACATGCTGCGGTTCACACTTGAGCACGAACTTCTCCAGAAAGAGGTATATGAGGAGAACATAAGGAACGAAGCCCGCAAATTCACGCCAGAGGAAAAGCGAAAGATCAGCGATGAAGCCCTTAACAGAGCTATTGAAAAGAGCGGCATTACCAGAGAAGAGATCGAGCTTGAAAAGGCGCTCATGGTGAAGATATCACATATCTCCCCGCTTATCCCCAAACCTTTTGCAGAGACAGCGCTTTACTGGTATATTGAAAGTCATCTTGATGAACTAAAGTTTCTGGGGGAGCCCAGTATTAATGAAAAGGAAGACGCTATCGGGAAGAAACTGAATACGGATTTCAAGGAATGGATAGATTTTTCTGCAGATGTTTACAAATTGTTCCTGTCTGAAGTTAAGAAAGAATTGAATTACACGGATTACGGATACGCATGAAAATAATAGCTATCTCTGACACGCACATAAAATTCGGCTCTATCAGGGATCACCTTCCCGGCGACCTTGTCGAGAGGCTAAAAAAAGCAGACCTGATCCTTCATGCTGGCGATTTTGTAAGGAAAAAAGCATACGATGAACTTTGCGCAATCAACAGGCTTGAGGCAGTACATGGGAACATGGATGACCCTGAATTGAAAAACATGCTGCCTGAAAGGAAGGTCATAGAGATCGAAGGCATAAAGATCGGGCTAATCCACCAGGCAGCCCTTTCTCTCCAGGATACCATCGGGGCGCGGTATATGGCAAAAGAGATGGGGGCTGATGTCCTTGTTTTCGGGCATATACACAGACCTGTGATCGAGAAGTCAGATGTTCTTATAGCATGTCCCGGAAGCCCCACATCCCCGAGAATGTCAGAACCCAGCGCGATCGAGTTTGAGATCAATGACGGGAAGCTATCAGGTAATGTGGTAACATTTGAGGGAACGAAATGCGGCGCGCTTGAAAGCGCCAGGTTTTTCAGAAATCGTTTGTGATGGTTTATAATGATGGTTTATAATGATGGTTTATAATAAGTTTTTTATACCATAGTTACATCAAGAGCCGAAAAAGACAGGAATTATCATGACTATCCAGAACGGAGATTTTATCAGAGTATCATATACAGGAAAGAACGACGACCGCATCTTTGACACCACGGACGAAGAGATTGCTAAAGCCAATAATATCTATAATGAAAAAGGAAAGTACGGCGGAGACGTAATTATCGTCGGAGCCGGGCACACTGTGGCGGGGCTTGACGAGGATTTCATAGGCAAGGATGCAGGTTATACTGGCAGCGTTACCGTACCGCCCGAAAAAGCATTTGGCGTAAGGAACCCGGAACTCATCGAAACTATACCCATTACCAAGTTCGAACAGAGACCGCAGATGGGGATGCCTGTGCAGGTTGACGGACGGCAGGGCATAGTAATACGGGCTATCGGCAGGATGGCGCAGGTGGACTTTAACAGGTTCTTGGCAGGGCAGACCATCACTTATGATTACGAGATAAAAGAGAAGATCGAGGATAATGAAGGAAAGGTAAAAGGACTTCTCGGTCTGTATATCGGGAAAGAGTTCTCAATAGAGATCAATGACCAGAAAGCGACAGTTGAAATAGAGCCAGAGTTGACTTATAACCAGAGATGGCTTATGTCAAAGAGGCAGATCGCAAAAGAGATCATCGATAATACGGATATCAATGAAGTCGTTTATCTTGAGCGATACAACAAGGACGTGCTTGCGCCAAAAACTCAGGAATAATATTAGAATCGGTTTAAAATAATCCTTTTATCGTCGGGATAAGTGGAAGTATTACTTCCCACAATATCAGAAGCACTATAGCCACTTCAAGTAGCATCGCTATCTGCTCTGTGGAGAAATGTCTTGTTGTAGTCATCACAGCCAAGTATCAGTACACCCTCAGGAGAAGCAAGGAACAGGTCTTCATCATAATATGAAAGATCATTTGAGAGTTTATCTTTGATCTCCTTGCTGTGCAACGGCCTTATGGAAGTCTCGCCTGAAACGATAACAGCAACGCCTTCGGATCGTTCAATCTCTATTGGCTTGTTCCATCTTTCAGCGACCACTTCCGAACCTATGATCTTAATTATCTGGTTTTTATCCTGTCTTAGACCTTACTTAAGCTAAAACTCATCTGTCTGCAATTTTTTATACTTTTAATGTGGTCATCCAGACCCGAAATCACTTTTTCAAAATATGGTAACTAAGACTATAAATAATGTCAATAGATAACTATTTATACTATTATAACCTATAAGTAACTAAGACTAAAACCAAGGAGATGAACACCATTTTCCTATCAAAAAGACC
>Ga0180732_1002105_pt1 | contig 11072 bp, 20 predicted proteins | sample KR11_01MetaG_FD_148674 | JGI IMG/M metagenome (GOLD analysis project Ga0180732, IMG submission 148674) | Groundwater microbial communities from the Olkiluoto Island deep subsurface site, Finland - KR11_0.1 MetaG | ecosystem: Environmental > Aquatic > Deep subsurface > Groundwater | place...
TACGTCCCTGATCCCGAAGATGCCGATGGATATAAATATTTGGCATCCCGATGGGATAAGTTTGGCCGGCCGTGGCCCGAATTCTGGACGGAGATGGTTCTGTCTAAGGCGGGTGCGCGCACACAACACCTGAGTGTTGGCGACGATGAAAAGCTGCTCAGTGAGATCGTTGCCTTGCTGAACACTGGTGGTTCATGGCCGTTGGCTGTTTGGGACAGCCGGGCCAGCGGGATAGAGATGGAGCGTCAGATCCCGCCCGGGACTGATGTTCTATGCCGGTTCCACAAGTTCCTGTACTGGGACATTCTGCGGAAGCGCCCGACGTGGGTGAAGTACGAGTACGAATATCAGGGAAAGATGCGAACCTTCCGCGATGTGACGTTCTTGCTCAGGGTGGTGGCTCCGAAGCTGTGGGCTGGCACATTACTGCGTCTGTCTGCGAACTACACTATAGTTCGTGGTGTAGATGAGGAAGGTAAGGATCAGTGGCAGAAGCCAGCAATGGCTGTTTTTGACGAAGTAATGACCCTGTTTGGAGTCAGCCCTGCCGATTTCTTACCTGCGGTCCCAATCGAGTTGCTCACTGAAGTTGCGGAAGGTGAGATTGCCAACTTGCTCGGGCCATTGGAGGCAGAAATGCAGAAGATGGCCGAGATTGGGCGTCTGGTTCACATTTCCATTGACGATAAGTGGAGCGTCAAGAGAGCCAAGGTCCAAGTGGCTGACAACTTGGTTATCCAGCGGATTGGCGGAGATGGATTCAAGCCTACGCCATTGCGTGACATTACCAGTCTCACGAAAGAGCAGATTGAAAGTTCCTTGCCTGTTGAAAAGCCGCCCGTTTCCCCGCTTAAACTCGAAGATTCTTCATTGCCACCTGCTGATGTTGCCTCTGAGTTTAACACCCTCGCGGCCAGATTTAATGGACCATGGATATATGACAGTCAACTGGATCTCCAGTCGGCCGGGATTGACTGGTTGGTAAAGTACATGATTCCAGTCTATGAAGTGTTGGGCCTGAATCGGAAGGCTCCGTTGGATGGCTGGACGGCGGAGATGATGACGAAGGCTATCATCATCGTGGGGGATTCTCTGTACAGGGAAATGTGCGAGAAAGGTGTTCCTCTTGAAGACGGGCTCCTAGAGTACGCCCAAAATCTGCTTGTTGGCGAGGAAGAAAGTGCTGCTGCTTCAGAAGGGAACGGCTTCTGAGTTGGTGAGAGCCATCTGTACTTACGGTGAGGATGATGGTGCAGATGAGCTTTGCCCATACAGGTTACTATGGGGCTGCCCGCCGTGGTTCAAAGTGGGGCAGCCCCACTTACCTATAACCTGTGAGTCTATGCAACCCGATTCTGATTCAATGGTGATAACCTTCACAATTGGCAGATTGCGATGTGTTGAACGAAGGGATGCAATTAGCTGGCCATGGTTAACATGTCCATTTCGTATAAAAGGAAGGGGATTCTGATGGCAGTTGCACTTGGAGACATTAATGCTTCCGCGAGGTCTCTTGCTATGATATGGGGTAGAGCGTTTAAGCACAAGGGGAAGAAAGATTTTGGTATCACGGTGACGATTATGAAATCGCTACTGAAGGGTAATGGAGAGATTGGGGTTAAGCCATATACTTTCTCGCAAATTGAGGGAGCGATACTATGGCTTGCTGAGGGAGTGAAGAGATGCGATGTGGCGATCTCCAGTGCTGGTGTACTAAAGTGTGTTATACCTGATTTCTTTTGCGGCAATAATGTCGAAGAAACGTTTCTTGTGAAGAAGAAAGAAAGGATGGTTAGAATAGTATGAAATTCGGTGAGAAAATCGGTCTTGTTGCATTTATTGTTGGCAATGGCATTGCCACAAATGCTGCTGATGGTTTGATGGTGGCTGGCATCTCGGCCGCACTTATGGGATTGATTGTGTTTCTTGGAGAGTGGTGATGGCTGGCTTTGGCACTATTGAATACGGTAAACCTATAGATTTTGACGGAATAAAGGCAAGGTGCGACCTGCGGGACATTATCGTTCCTGTTTTGCAGAAAGCCAGTCCCGTTCGTGGTGGGGAATATTGGGTTGCGTGCTGTCCTTTTCACGACGACAAACGTCCTAGTTTTATTGTCCGCAAGGATAGCTATTGCTGTATGGCTAGTGGCTGTGGGGAGTGGGGGAGTGTTTGGGATTGGTATTCTCGTTTGTATCCCGGATATGACTGGCGTGAACTTGCTGACTTGATTGAAAGGGAAGCAGCTACTTCTCATTATTTACCTGCAAGGGTTGTCATCGCCAAGGACGAAACTGAGCCGCTTCCAGAGTTGATGGATGTGTCTAACTTGGCAGAGTATCAGCATTATGATGACAGATTCGCAGAGTGGTTAAATGATTTTTGCTATGACAAATGGCTATTATCAAAAGAAACAGTTGCTAGAGAATGTATAGGGTATGACGTAAGGCAAAAAGCAATAGCGATTCCTGTATGGGGGAATAGCTATAACGAACTCATTACCGTACGATTCAGAAATGTTGATAATGAGAGAATGGGAAAGTACTGGGGTATCCTTGGACGTAATGGAGTCTATGGTTATGGCCGGATGTGGGTTAAAGATGCTGAATATGCTATTGTTGTCTTTGGAGAGATGACTGCGTTATTCCTGCATCAATGGGGATTCGCCAGTTTCAGTTGGACGAATGGCTGTATGTCATTCCGTCCATATCTGAAGAAACTGCTTTCTCATCTTAAAGGTGGAGTAGTAATACCTGATGTTGGCGAGGAGGAACAAGCTAGATGTGTTGCTAGGCAGTTGGGTGATGGATGGAAAGTGGCGTTTCTTGACTTGATATGGGATGGGGATGGCGATGTTATTGACTGGGTTAAAAGCGGCAAGGGTAACTATACCAAATTCTGTGACCTGATTACGAATAGAGCTACTGATCCTGATGATGTTAGGAAATATTGGAGTGAGAAGTATCCGATCAATTGGAGAAGATAGAAAGCATTAGAAGGAAAATGATACTCAAACAGTGGCAAGAAGTACTTGATGGCACAGAGACGCGAATCCTACTGTTGGTTAAACCCGGCGAGTTTGCTTCTGGCAGTGGTGGCGGTAGACGCCGAGAAATATTCGGCGTGTGGAAAGATGTGCGTGGACTAGAAGACAGATCGGATCAGCAGTTCGGATTTGTGAGATGTTCACTTGTGGTGCTTGAGTCCCTATATCGTCTGAAATGGCACAGGGCAACAGGCTATTTCCGCGACAAGACTTACGCTGTTCAGCCAGGTTTTGGCAAGAAAGCAGTAGGCCGCATCCGCATCACCAAGATCGAGCGCGAGAAGCTTCAGGACGCTACAGAAGTATGGGCGTTGACGTTTGAATTGATTAGGATATGATGTCATGAGAAATTGGGTTAGCCGATAATGCGTTCTTACAACGTCGAAGCTTGCAATCTGTTTTTATCCTGTGTTATCCAAGATCCGGCTTGTCTTCCCGTTCTCATAGATCGTTTGGATGATGAGGATTTTCCACTAGAGCAACGTCTTATATGGCGGGCTATTACACAGAGTTTCTCCGAGCGCTGTGAACCAACACTTCACGAAGTCCTGTTTAGACTCGAGAGAATGAAGCAAGGTGCAAAGTCTGCACTTGAGGTAGTTGGGAAAGATTTTGTCGAAAGTCTGCCAACTATGTTTGTGAATGACACGAAGAAAGTAACGTTATTTGTAGAGCAAATTGAGGCTTCGTCAGAGAGAGCCTTGCTGGATGAACTTTATGTTGAGGCGGAAGCAGCCAAGGTGCGGCCTGACTGGAAATTCGACACGTGGTGGAATGAAGTAGTCTGCCACGTCATGGACAGGCGGAAGAAACGGCAAGGGGCAGGAGCCAAGCAGATATCTGAATACTGGTCTGTTCTGGAACCGGCCTTGGAAGCATGGTTTCAGGGTCTTCCGTACATGAGAATTACGACTGGTTTCAAGAAATTTGACAATGTGCTTGGCGGTGGGCTGCTTAAGAAGGAACTGCATATTATAGCCGGTTCTCCTGGAACGACAAAGACATTGTTGGCTCTGACGATGAGCAAGAAGCAGGCACAGTTGGGTTATAAGGTTTTGTGGAGCAGTCTCGAGATGCCTGGCGAGATGTTATTCTTGCGACTGCTATGTGCAAGTGCAGGAATTGACTGGTCCAGGTTGATGTCTGGGCAGCACAAAGGCGATATGCAAATCAGGGGGGCATTGGAGAGGGCTAAAAAGGAATTCTCAGAACTTCCCTTCTTTGTGGATGACAGAGATGGGGTAAGTACAGATGATGTGCATTGGCAGGCCCTTCGGGCCTCTATGACTGACGGTTTGGATGTTCTATACATAGATTTTGCACAACTTCTTAGTGATTTTGCCTCCGATGCAATGGAGAAGGCAGCTAAGATATTTAGAAATAGCAAGGTTATTGCGAAGCTACTTGGGATTCCGGTTGTGGTTCTCTCTCAGGTAACGAAAGACGTAGAGAAGTCAGAGAGCAAATTGCCACAGGCAGTAAATGTTCCATTCAGTGGGCATGACGTGGCTGGATTTGTCATTATGACGTGGGATGTATTCAAGTTCTGGCAGCTTGGGCAAGTTAGTGTTGGGGCTGGTATCAAGGATGCTGATGGTCAGAAGATCGATGTCAGCGATTCCGGGACTATTTATTATGTGATCGCCAAGGCACGTTATGGGCGGGAGATTATCGTGAAGATGAGTTATTCCAGAGAGATCGGACGAATTTCAGATCCCATGGAAGGTTTCTGACATGAGCGAGATTCTTGCAGAAGAAATGAATTACTGGCAAACCGGGCGTAGTGCCCCTGATATATGGAATGTGAGAGTGGAAAGGCTGCAAGATATCGGTGAGGAAGATGCTATTGCAGAAGGTATTGAGCTAATGGGTTTATTGTGGCGTGACTATTCTGGTCATTTTGCGGAAGATGTGGGATTTTACCAGCCAATTGATTCGTTTCGCAGTTTGTGGGATTCTATCAATGCTAAGCGCGGTTATGGACTGGACGCGAATCCTTTTGTATGGGTGATAGAATTTAGGAGAATAAATGTCAAAAGCTCTAGTCAAGAAAGTTGATGCTAAAATCATTGCTGTTGTGAAAGATGGTAAACTTGAATATAAGGAAGTTGCCGATCCTTTACGGCCCGGCGATGCGATAGATTACGTTTCTGATGGTGGGGCGTTGTTAGTATTAGTGATGAGTGATGAACCGATTTCGCCAGATTTTGTCAAGACGCATTTTGGCGAAGGTTGGCGTCTGGCTCGTTCTGAAGAGATTGCTATTCGGGCTGAGTCTTGGGTATGGCCATTGATTGTTCCATCCGTGATGAGTCGTGTAGAGGATACGGATACGGCATGGTGGGCGCTAGAGAAAAGCGGCGAGTATCTCGAATCCCATCTCCAATTCGAGGAAATGTCTCCTTGGCAACGTGGTTTGGTGTTAGCGGCTGTCAGGTCTAATTGGGAGCGATTAAAAACGCAAGGTGCCGTCTCCGGCGAATCTCATTGGGGATGGGCAAGACAGCACGTCATGGGTAACGGCGACAATGCGGAGTGGGATAGGATAAAGAATCGTCTTGAGGAATGGGTACGTGCGGCGGACGTGATGTTGATGAACTGTGAACATCGCGATTGGATTGCCAAGTTGACGATGGAAAACATTGTCGCTATTCCCATTTCCAAAGCTGTCCGATGTTGTGGTGCTATTAGTGATGGACTGTTCGATTTCTCTGAGAAATTGCGCGCAGCATTATTTGATCAGGAAATGACAAACGCTCAGATGAATCATCTTGTGGCGTTGGCGCGAAGGTGGGAAGGTTATATTCCAGTCGAACAGGTTGATGAGGAGACTGGGGAGATCCAGTATGTAAAGCCTGCAACTGGTGAGGTAGTGGATGAACCAGAGGCACAAGTTCTGGACGAGTTTCTGCCAGACATTGAGGCGAAGGAGGAAGAAGTATCAAGTCCGAGTTTTGACAGTCCGTTTTGGACTTTCGATTGGGAAACCAGAGCATTTGGGTATTGGCTCAGTGGAGAATGGTATCCGAGGCTGCCGTGTATTGAGTGGGACGATGATACACGGAGATTTGTGGATAAGATCATTGCGCTGTGCGGAGTAAGAGCAGACTATGATGTTGGAGAGGATAATTAAATGTACCAGTTTATTTGGGGGATTACGTGGCGCTTCCCGCGCAGGGTATGGTGTTTCGTCGTGGGGCATGATGTACGCTATGGATATGAGTTCACTTACGAGCCAGATTGGTGTGGTAGATGCCTAGCACAAGACCCCACAGAGGAAACTACCCTGCCGGCGTTGTTGAACAGGGTCTACTGTTGGGCTGTAGATCATGGCTGGCCAGAATGGTTGGACCTGTGACTGATGAGGCACGTAAAACTGTCTAGCTGGTGGGAATATTAGGAGTAGATTAATGTTTAGGGAATGGAAGAAGCTGCAACGTTTTATACTTAATGGACACAAACCGAAGAGGGTAGAGCGGGAGCTTATCAAGGCTGCTAAGGAATTCCTTCCGTATCCTCTGTTCTGGTCAGGTGGTTTGTGTTGGTGCCGTGCTCCGTACGGCAATTATGGATGGGAATTTGCTGTTGAGATGGAGCAAGAGAAACAATGGAACTATTCAGAGTTTCAGATAGGATATCAATTTGGTATGGATCCAGTAAGTCCCTATCGTGATGCAAATCCTTACGAGGAACTATCACGACGGAGAAGCTGGGATCGGGGTTATGTTCTTGGGGTGCATCAGCCGGATAATAAACAGAAGGAGATTAAAGATGGGAAAGAGACGATTCGAGTTGGAGTTTTTGTACGATAGCTCGTATGAAGATTCAGCAGTTATCGAACTGGATGAGGCTGTTATTGAGGCAGTTGATGATGAATGGCGTGCTGTTTTCTATGACTTGCGTACTCCAGAAGCTGTTGCAAAGCACATTGGTTACAACCTGATTGTGAATCGTTTGGTTCTTTCACAATTGGATGGTTGGGCGGACCAGCCTGATGCCAATGCACGGGCTATATCTCGGCCGGATTTGACAAACTGGGATATTGAAGTAGCAGAAATTGAGATTGAGGAAGGAGAATGAAATGAAAGCAAAAGTTAAGAAAGACGATTTGGCTCTTGGTTTGGGTATTGTCGGCAGGGCCGTAGCTGGCAGAAGTACACTCCCCGTGCTTTCCCACATTCTGGTTCAAGCTGTGGCTGAAGGGTTAAAGCTCTCGGCGACTAACTTGACGATTGGCATTGAGACTACGGTAAACGCTTCTGTTGAAACCGAAGGTGGTATCACCGTACCCGCGAAACTGTTCGCGGATTACATTGGAGTAATGGATGCGGAAGAGATAGAATTGAGTGTTGACGAGAAAACGGTGACACTCAGCATTGATTCTCGTGGCGAGGCTGCCAATATCAAGGGATTTGCGCCTGATGAATTTCCGCCCATAGCAATGGTTGAAGGAAACACTTACTCCTTTCCTTCTAGTGAGTTTGTCAAAATGATTGAGAGTGTGACTATTGCAGCTTCGACTGATGAGTCAAAACCTATATTGACCTGTGTCCAGGTGAATCTGTTTGGACAGAAAATCAAAATGGCTGCTGCCGACGGTTTCCGACTCAGCGAGAACGTGATTGACGTTGGATACGATGCAGGGGATAGAACGTTGCTGATTCCTGCTGCTGCGCTAAGGGAACTGGTGAGGATTAGCAAGAAATTTCCCGAAGAGACCATCGAGATGGTTGCCGATGACAAATATGTCGAGTTTAAGGTTGGCAGCACAAGGTTGGTATGCACTTTAGAGGAAGGCCACTTTCCAGATTATAGGCAGCTCATTCCATCTCCCGATGCCGTTAGTACGTCAATGACCACTAGCAGAAGGGAATTCCTTGCCTTGCTCAAAACGACTGATGTTCTTGCCAAGACCGGATCTGGCAGTGTTGTACTTGACATTGCGGACGGAAAGGTTTCTGTCTCAAGTGGGCTAGTTGATGCTGGGGATAGTGGCGGGGATTGTGAGGCTGAGATGGTTGGCAACCCCTTGAAGATTGGCTTCGCTGTGCAATACCTTATTGACGTGCTGTGGATATTAGATAGTGAGAAGGTGACGTTTTCCTTCACCACTCCCATTCGTCCTTGTGTACTGCGGCATGGCGGGTTTACGCATGTGATCATGCCGATGTAACGTGAGGAAGGTGATGAGAGGACTCTACATACCCACCACATCAAGACAGCTATTGAGTTTATTGAACTCCGTTATATGAGGTAAGCAACGGTCTGACGTTATGTGAAAAATGTCATCACAAAACCCGCAGAAAGGAGTGTTAGAATGATGCGAAGATCATCAATTTCCAAATGTTGACTGGTACCGAAATCGTCTGTGACGGATGTGATAGTGTTATCGTGATGGCTAACCCGCCACGTGGTTGGGCTAATGCCGAGACTGCCGAGTTTCATATTTGCGGTGACTGTTGGGATGCCGAGTGGGATAGAGAGACTGGGAAGGCGCTTGCTTTCTCTGGCCGCAAGTCTGTGACCCTTGACGAGGTTAATACAGCCCTCAGGTGTCTTAGGTTTCCCATAAAGACGTTCATTGGCGATAAAGTTCGTACAGTGGAGGATGAGTGTGTTTCCGAAGCCCAGAAAAGGTTCGGGTGTCGAACAGAAAAGACAGAAGAAAAGGGGTTTTGACGAGTATCGGGCGTTGGTCAACCGATTTGTCTTGGCAGCGGATCTATATATTTGCCAACATTGTGGGCGTCCTGCAGCTCATGCCCATCACGTTTTTGGCCGTGGGCGGAATGTTCTTAGTTGGAGGGAATCGCCTGAATCACGTCTCTCTCTGTGCAATGTTTGTCATGATGCCTATCATGCCAGAGGGACATTGAGTAGAGAGGAACTCATTGAGGATTTGAAGACTGCTGTTAGTAAGAGAAGAATAGATTTTGAGGAGTGGTGTTTAAGATATGAAGCATCCATTTTGGGCTGATCCCAACAGTAGCATTGCAATACTAGAACCAACAGACGAGGCCATAGACAAATACGGTCATGGATGTGGATCTGACTTTATTCGTCTTAGTTCAGAACACATGAGAGCGCTTCAAGATGGCAAAGTGCTTGCATGGAATGATAGCGAATACAGCACCCTTGTCATTTTTGTGGATGCTTTTAAGAAGTGGAAGGTTGAGCATGAGTGATAGCGTCCAAGGCTACATTTTGACTGGCAGCGATTATGAAAAGGGATTAGAGACGCCATTGCCATCTACCATACACGTTTCCGTGTAAAACCAGCATGTGTCTTTGTGAACCCTGCTCTGAGTGTCACTGTTGCTGAGATTGATGGGGTTCTGATTCAGCAGAATGATGGGATGCGGCCGGCGAATATGATTGGGCTGAGTGTAGATGGGGTGTTTCCGTCAAAGGGAAGGGGGAAGGGTCAATGGGAATCAGACCGCACATGTATCTAGTTTGTGGAATTACAGACCTACGAGATTATAGCATAACAGACTCATTAAATTGGCCGCGCAGAGTTCCGCTTCCTATCATTCCCGCTAACGAAGAGTTAGATAAATTGCCTTGGGAAACCAGAATGTGGTATGCCGATGTTCGCTGCTGCCTAATTGACTATACGGCAGATGAGACAATTGGGAAAATAATGGATAAGGCATTGATATGCGGCGATAGCGAGTATGGGATAGCGGGTGTCATTGGCTATATCGTGGCTGAATTGCCTTACGCCAACGATTGCCTGTATGCCTTGGCCTTAATCTATCCAGAGTTTGCCGAACCAGGATTCAGGTTGTTGCCGATAGTTTCATTAGAAGACGATTGTAGTGAGCCAGCGGGTTGGCTGAAACTCATATTAGGTAATCCAGACAGGGATTGGAAAGAGAATTATCGCAGCATGGCCGAATCTAAACGTCTTCGCATCGAGAGGGGATGGAATTACTGTTGGTTCGGCGACTATATGACTATGTATGCCAATGCCACCCTATGGCTGTTCAAGCAGATTGGTCTTATTGAAGTCAATGAGGAAGACCTACGATTGTTCCTTTATTGGACTTGGGGGTAAGTTTGAAAGGTAGAGAATGAATGTTGGTAAACTCTTCGAAAGAGAAATTAGACAATTTCTTGAAAAGCATAGCGTTCTTTTAGTAAGACAATATGACATTCTTGGGGAGAGGTTTTCCTCCAAGAAAGTTTTTGATTTTGTGGCATTATCTCCTGATGGTTACTTTATTGGTGTGGAAGCTAAGGCTACTAGACAGGGCAAATGGGATTTTATACAAATCAAACCCCATCAACGGGAGGCATTGACGACAGTCGCTTACACGGAGCACGGTGAGTCATTTCTTGCATTAAACTTTCGTGGGAAGAAGACCCCCGGCAGAGCTTGGTATATTCCTTGGGGGTTATGGTTGGCATTTGAAGAGCAATGGCCGAGGAAATCTATAAAATTGGAAGAAGCGATAGAGCAGTTTACCGAGTTCGAGCTTAGAAGAATAACTAGGGGTTGGGAATGACAACTCAGATGGTTTTGATCTTTGTCTATGGCGTATATCTTTTGGTCATGGGCATTTTGGTTGGTGGTTTTGTTGTTCAGAACACAGACGAGATTGACAGGCTGAATTGGTGGCAGAGGATAATTTTGGCGTTGCTCTTTGTTTTTTGGCCCATCGCTTTGCTGATTGGCATGTTGATACCGAAGGAGAGTGACAATGAATGAGAATGTAGCCCGTGTACTTTTAGCCTTAGATGAGGCGAATTTAGATACCGTATCCCGTTGTCTAGATGAATCTGAGGTGCGAATCTACCGCCTTGGTTTTGCTGCTGCGATTCGTGTTGTAGCCACTGCTCTTGATGTTTCCCTTCCTAACGTAAGAGTACCTCCAGTTTTTACTGTGATTAATGACGAGTCAATGTTGCTTCCCTTTCAACTAACACTTGACAAATGACGTAAATTGTGGTATAATTCAATTACAATCATTAAACATCCAAAGCCTCGACTTGAGGCTTTGTGTAATTGAGAGGTAAGATT
>Ga0180732_1002106_pt1 | contig 11059 bp, 14 predicted proteins | sample KR11_01MetaG_FD_148674 | JGI IMG/M metagenome (GOLD analysis project Ga0180732, IMG submission 148674) | Groundwater microbial communities from the Olkiluoto Island deep subsurface site, Finland - KR11_0.1 MetaG | ecosystem: Environmental > Aquatic > Deep subsurface > Groundwater | place...
GGGTGCAATCGGGTATTGTAATAGCGTTCTCCGTAAGGGAAAAAGGTCAAGTGAAAAAGAAGTTATTTTTTTACAAGGGGAGGTGTTTTTTCTCTTGACCTGACCTTTAATGGGTGACCCTCTTCATCTTTACGGTCTTCTCCGGCGAATGAAATTACTATATCGAACATCATTTACATTCCCACGTGTTAGCGACACTTGAATATTTCTCCACGCAATCGCCAAGCTTACAGTTAGGTGAAAAGCAGCGGTGGAGTACCTGTCTGAATTAAAATTGTGGTTATGTGCTTTACCCAATTGCGACATATTTTGTAACTATTATTAAAACTGCCAAGGAACCGTAAAAGCCCCAAACAGAAAATGATTTTACCGATTCAAATTGAAGACGTGACATATTGCCTTTGGGATCAACTGAATATAGATCGTTTTCTGTTAAAGATCTTCTATGTAATTTTGAGATAAAATCGTTATAAGAGTTTCTAAATGCCTTTTCTAGTGCAAGATAATATGCGTCCAAAGCAGCAAAGAGAATAGTTGGAAGCATCGCTATCCATGCATAATCAGGCTTGCCTTTATCTGCCACAATGACAAGAACAGCAGACACCAAAGTTACGCACCATGCTTTGCAAGCGGAGCTATTGGAGGCCATCCGTTGAATTACATTCTGAAGAATCCCTAAATGGGTTTGAATGGATGGTGATTCTCCATCTATTTCAAGTTTTTCGAACTGCTTATCCATTTTATTTCCTCTGCGCTATTGCCGCGATAACCCATGAGTCCATGTTCCGCGCAATATCATTGTATGCATCATATTGTGAAGGATCATAACAATTGACAACCGTAGATAATTTGCCGCCATCCTTAAAATTGAACGTTTCAAAGGGATTTTTACCTTTGCGACATGTACCAGTACGTGGACATTTTAAATTATGAATAAAAATTCCAAAAATAGGTTTCCTATCATTCCAAGCTTTTTCGATTTCATATCTAACCCAGGGGCGGTCAGCTGTCTCTGATCCTACTAAAACTATTACGCATTGTTTATATTTCATGTTGTCATCTATCCAGCGTTTTATTGATGGATCACCACCTCTCTTAACAGCTTCCCAATCATTTGGTGACACAGGCGTATTTCCTTCAATGGCACCAATGTTACGGACTTGTTGGACACGCATGACGTCATTGTTAAAATGAAAACTAAAAAATACTGGTTTTTTTGCCATTATCTACGCTCCTTTCTGCTAATATTCCTTGCACTATCGCGAGCGGCACCATTCAGACAATTTTGTAGCAGTGTTCTTTAGGTAATCGTATACCATCCAGACGGGTTTAGGCTCATCTTCCATACTTCCATATACAATATGACGATATAGCCCCAAGTATTCTTGCCTTGCCCACGTTTGGTCAAAGGATTTGTCTGCTGTGGGAAAAAGTGCAACATCATCTTGTCCGAGTTGAGCATCACCGAGGCCAAGCTCCCATGGAACCCATTTTGAATCTTTGCTATTTGTAGTTATGATTACAACTAAACGAACGCTTTGTTTAATCTGTCCTTTGATGATGGCCGCTGTTTCAGGATTGGGGTCTTCTGGTATCCTATTATCTGATAGGTCGCAGTATACTGAAGCACCATGGTTTTCAAGAAGGCGAATAACGCCAGGAAGAAACTCAGCATCCTTAGAAGAGTGAGAGAGAAAAGTGTCTTTACCCAAAGTGGTGCGAGATACGTTGGATTTTAGCACTCGTTGTTCATTAAGTGACATTTTGTTTGTAAATGATTTTAGATCATTATAGGTTGCGAATTCAACGGCCACTCACTGTCCTCCTTTTGTACGTAACGCTAACGGTTGCTTAACGCGCGGCGGCTTTTTGCCGTCGCTGTTAAAGCAGAGGTTATGTCTCGTATCGTGTTAACGACACTCTTATCGCGTTCCTTATCGAGGTTTTGTGCTCGGTTCATACATGCCGCAAGTAAAATTTTTAAAGAAGTAACCGGCCTCAAGTGTTTCTCTGTTTGAGAGTTCATCGAGGCGGGTAAGTACATGCTGAAGAAGCCACGTCTCCGGAGAACGTAAACATTCCCCGGATTCTTTTGCATAATGCGGAAGAAGATCGCTCGGCTGCCAATAACGACAATTACAGCATGAGTATGCCACTGTTTCTGTGTTTGTGTTATATGAAGCCTGAAGATACGGGGTTTTTTTAACAGCTCGTGATATTCTCAAAAGAAGCACTATAATCACGCAACAAAGCAGGGCGATTACATATAACACGGTTATTCCTCCATAATGGTTTTAGACATAACAAGTTATTCACCAGACCCGTTGATCATTCAATTTATTTGAATCATGTGTAAAGATGAATTTTTTACTTTATATTCTTTACCCATTTAAAGACCTCAAATACTACAAAGTATTATCAAGAATTACTTTGATAAAAACTTCCTGAAATATATGACGTTTATGTCAGAAGGCAATCAGCCTGTCTGAAAGCACAAAAGCCCCATACTTCAATTATCTGAAGAATGGGGCTTTATTATATCCGGGCATGTTCAATCCTTTAGAGACCTTCGCAAAACGCCCCCTTTTACCCGATTTCTTCGTCAGGTTTAAATTTCAATTCTCGAAATACTCGATGTATTCCTGTGGTTAAAATTTTCACCTTCCTTGAACTTGAGTAAAATTGAACATCTTTCAATGGTCTCATTCTATAGGTAATAAAAATAATAAAATGAGATAACGGATTATATTTTCCAGAAAATGCCAAAACAGCACAAATTGTATAATGAACAACAATACGAAAATTTGACTAACACTTTGAATCAACTAAATCAATAATTTTTTATATTGAAAATTATTCAACTAATGCAACATTGCCGCTACTTACCGTATTCCCGTTTCTTTTCTTTTACCGTAAATCCTATTTTCTTCTTCGGTTTGCTTTCAACAACCAACATATGATCCAATGTCTCAAAAACAACCTGGAAACGATCCTCGGTATTTTTTTTGAGTTCTTCAAGCTCTTTTCGAAGATCAGCATTATCAAGAAGCATCTGTCTTAATTTTATAAATATTCTCATTATCTGTATATTTACATAAATTGCACGTTTGCTGTTTAAAACGCTGGAAAGCATGGCAACACCTTGTTCAGTAAAGGCCATGGGTTTATATCTCAAGCCCATCTTGTCGGCATTGGAGGTCACAAATTGTGACCTCCAATTTTCAAATTCTTCTGTTGACAGCTCAAACATGAAGTCAGGAGGGAAGCGGTCAACGTTTCTTCTGACCGCCTGTTTTAAGACTTTTGTCTCTACTTCATAGAGCTCTGCTAAGTCTCTATCAAGCATAACCTTTGAATCCCTTATAAAGTATATTTTGCTGACAATCGTTTCTGCCGGTAATAATTCAGATTGCTATAATCCTTCAGGTTTAAAATCCGCATTTCCCCTTATAATGTCATTTCTACTCGCAAATCGGTTGGTTCAATTCTACAAGTTATTCACCAGCACCAAAAAAATATTCACTTTATATTCTTTACCTATTTAAAGATCAAAAATGGAAGGTGCCATTTTGGCACCTTAAAGAATCATATTCATTAATTTTGCTTGTAATCTGTTCAACGGAAAGTTGTCCGGGCATAACTGTATACTCCTTTTAAGTTTGGATCTTATAGCTTTTTTTATAAATCAGCTGAGGATTTTCCATAACAACTGTTGTATCCGGCGCAACGGATTCGGTTATCCAGATGTTTCCGCCTACTACTGAACGGGCGCCGATTACCGTATTGCCTCCGAGTATAGTGGCTCCCGCATATATAATCACATCATCTTCTATTGTGGGATGCCGTTTTTTCCCTTTGAGAAGTATTCCTGCGTCTTTTGGAAGTGAAAGTGCTCCCAGCGTTACGCCCTGATATATCCGGACGTTTTTACCGATAACCGTGGTTTCACCGATTACTACTCCTGTGCCGTGATCAATTGAAAAGCTGTCTCCGATTGTTGCTCCGGGATGAATATCAATACCTGTAAGGCTGTGAGCATATTCAGTCATCATGCGGGGAAGAAGAGGAACACCGCTTGTAAAAAGTTTATGCGCCTGCCTGTATACCATTATTGCATATAGGCCGGGATAGCTAAATATTATCTCGTCATGGCTTTGGGCAGCCGGATCTCCGTCAAATGCTGCTATAACATCAGTTGCAAGCTTCTTTCGTATAGATGGAATGGCTTCAAGAAACTCAATAGCTATATTGTTTCCGCGTGTACCGCAATTGCTGCACTCCTGGTTGTATCTTAAGCAATCATGCCTTATGCAATTTGAAATCTGCTCTGCAAGCATATCAAACAGAACCGAAACATTCTGCCCCATGTTGTATCTTAAGTTAGCAGGATCAATCTTTTCCTTTGCAAAATAGCCGGGAAACAAAATTTCTCTCGATTTATTTATGATTTTAAAAACAGAATCTTTTGAAGGAAGCGGGTCATAATCAATATGTGTATAACATTTTTTATCGTAACAACTTTTTATTATTTTTTCAGCAATTCCGGGAAGCTGGTTTCTTGCTTCCAAAACCGATTTTGCATCTGTCCTGCATTTTTTATCGGGTTTTGATATTGTTTTCGGCATTTGTTTTTCCTCTAATATCCATGAATGCGCGTGTAGTTGTCTGATAAAATCTTCATACGAATCTTATCGTCAGCTATAGCATTTATTATAAAATAATAGTATTCGGCTGTCAGGCCCGGTTCATCCAGAACAGTATCCGAACCGAATAAAATACGATTATTATAGGTTGAAATAAAATCAATATACTTTTTGCTGTCTTTTTTCATAAAAGGAAGCAAAGAGGAAAAGTCGGTATAGCAGTTGTCATATTGTTCCATAAATTCGGCCATAATTCTTCTTGAAGAACCGAAATGTGGGATTATTACAGGATGTTTCTGATATGTGTGAAGGACCTCTTTTACAAAATCTTTGTACTTTCTGAGATCGGCATGGAAAATAACCGGCCAGCCAAAACTAAAAGCCTGCTCTATCATATAAATTATAAGCTTTTCCGATTCTTTTACCGATCGTTTGAAAAAATTTTCCCAGCCCGTTATACCAAGCTCTTTATCTTCTTCCGGAACATATAAAATTTTCAAACCTTTGAATCCATTATCACGATATATGGCAAGATCAGCGGATTCCTTTTCTAAAAATCTCGAGTCAAGATATGGAAAAATTTGAAAATCATCTTCATTTAAATTTTGTGCGGTAGAAATCTTAAATCCGGAACCATCATTAAAAAAAAACGGATCTCCTGTTCTGTCGTGGTAAGTGGCCGGAATTAACTTTAACAGGTTTTCGATATCATCGGGGTTATGTACTACAATAATAGCGGCAATGCCTCTTAAACCATTATCAATCAGTGGCTGCCATTTTGGCCTTACAGGCTTAAAAGAGCCGGTCCAGAAAAAATGAACATGTCCGTCAAAATAAATCATGGTAAATTCTTATCCTAAAGTGAGATATTTGAAAAATGTTTAATTCAAACCGTATTCACATTAATCTTCTTTTTTCAAATGACATAAAAATATCCTTATATATCTTATACTTGAAAGTATAAGCGCAAAGCCTATTGCTGCATATATGACAGATAAATATATCCTGGGAATGGAAGAATGTCTGACAAATATTCCCAATACCGCCATTACTACTACATTTAAATAACTCTTCCAGTCCATGAAAGAAAATATGCATTTTTTCTCTTCAGCTGGAAGTAATCTTCTCAGGTTTCTATCTACAATTTTTAAAAATCCAAAATGGTGTATAAAAAGGGATAATATAAAAGCTATCCCTGTTATCAGCCAATAGCTTATATTTTGTGATTCATGCATCCAGTAATACGAGAAGCTTAACAGCATTATTCCGCTGCAAACCCATATTGAACCGGCTATGAAAATTAAAGCGCGCTTATCAACCGCCGGTTTTAGCTTGTTTATCTTTTTTATCATGAAGTATTCTTTCGCTAATTCATTTGATGTTCAATTAATAAACCATCTTTTGACTATTACTACCCCAGCTTTTTTTTGAACCGGATTACTGCCGCAAAGAACAGGCAGGCGCTGAAGGTGATCATTGAAAGAGTTTCCGGTATAAGGTCCTTTAGGGAAGTTCCTTTAAGATAAATTTCGCGTAATATAACTATAAAATATCGCAGCGGATTAAGCCTGGTAATCTGTTGTATTACTGGCGGCATATTTGCAATAGGAATAAAAAAACCTGAAAGAAGGATTGAAAATATCATGAAAAACCAGGCCATAAAAAGAGCTTGCTGCTGAGTATCCGATATTGTAGAAATAAAAATACCAAGCCCGAGAGTTGACAGAACAAAAATTAAAGATTCAAAAAGGATAAGAAAAAAACTGCCTTTTATGCCTATCCCGAAAATTAAATAGACAAATCCCATTCCAATCATTATTTCCAGAAGGCCAAGGATACAAAAAGGTATTATTTTACCTGTTACAAGCTGATATGATTTTATCGGCGTTACCATAAGCTGTTCCAGCGTTCCTATTTCTTTTTCGCGAACAACACCCATGCTTGTCAGAAACAATGTTATTACAAGAAGAATAAGAGCAATAATTCCAGGTACAATATATGGCTTACTTTCAAGATTTGGATTAAACCAGAACCTGGGTTCGGCCTCAACTCTGTGCATGTTTTTAATCTGAAGGCTTAACTCCGGCAAATGTTCTATTAGTCTTTCCTGGTAATTTTGCATAATATCATTAACATATCCAAGCGAAACTCCTGAGGAATTTCCATCAACTCCATCAACAAGAAGCTGAATATCCGGTTTGTTTCCGAGAACTATATCACGTTGGAAATGCTTGGGAATTACTATTACAAGATTAGCTTTCCCTGAATCAAGATAAGAAGAAAGTTTGTTGTAGTCTTCTTCAATTCCATTGATTTTAAAATATCCTGAATGAATAAACTGCCGTAGAAGCTCTCTGCTGTATGGTGTCTTGTCCTGATCCTGTACAACAAGTTTTATGTTTTTTACATCGGTTGTAACCGCATTGCCCAGTATAAATATTTGAATCAGGGGTATAATAAAAAGAATACCGATCATTGATTTATCACGAAAAATTTGCCTGAATTCTTTTTGGATAAGATAAAAAATCTGCCGCATTATATTATTCCAAGGTCATTTTAAAACGTTTGGTTGCAATAAAAAGCAAAACAAATCCTATTGCTGACAAAGCAGCCGCATGTTGCCACAGTTCCCAAAATCCTACTCCTTTAAGCATGATCCCTCGTATGATAATAAGAAAATGCGTGGCAGGGATCGCTTTCGATATGATCCGGAGAGGAAGAGGCATGCTTGCTACAGGAAATATAAGTCCGCTTAACATTATGGTTGGAAGAACGGTTGACATAAGAGTTTCAAGCATTGCCACAAGTTGTGTTTTTACTGATGCCGAAATCATCAGTCCGAAACTTAAAGCCACAAATATATAAAGCAGCGCCAGAGCAGCAATCAGAAACAGGCTTCCGTTAATAGGTACTTTAAACAAGAACCTTGCAAAAAGTAAAATTATTGTTCCGTTAAGCAAACCAAGTGTAATATACGGAATTACTTTTCCTCCGATTATTTCTATCGGATGGACCGGCGAAACCAGAATCTGTTCAAGAGTCCCGGTTTCCTTCTCGCGTGTTATGGCGATTGATGTCAACAGCGCACTAATAAGAAGCAGTATGAGAGCAACAAGGCCAGGCACGAAAAAATTAACGCTTTTCATATCGGGGTTATACAAAATCCTGGGTTTAAGATTAACTATTCCAGGCGTTTTGAAATTAATTTTCTCATTGTATAACTGTATGACGCGGTTGCTGTAATTGTATATAAATGTTCCCACATTTGAATCGGCTGCATCCACGAGAAGCTGAACTTTTGTTACGCGGTTTGAAATAAGGCTTTCGGAAAAATCTTTGGGAATAACAATTACCATCTGAATAAAACGTTTTTTAAATAATGGTTCTATTTCGCCCCGCTTTATGTCCATATATTTCAGCACAAAGAAACGGTTTTCAGTAAAACCGCGGATAAGCTCCCTGCTTTCCGGGGTTTTGGCATCGTCTATAACGGCAAAAGTCAGGTTTTTTATATCAAAAGTAATGGCATAGCCATAAAGAATTATCATAAGAATTGGCATCAGAATAATAATAATAAGAGAACGCCAGTCCCTGAAAATATGTATATACTCTTTAGTTATTATACTTACGATTCTTCTTGTCTTCATTTTGCAAAGCCGGAAATAATATTAATTACGAGTAACAAGCTCTATAAAAACATCCTGAATTGAAGGTTTATTATACTTATTTTTAAGCTCCGTCGGGGTTCCTATTTCGATTATTTTTCCTTTGAACATTACAGACAGTCTGTTGCAGTATTCGGCTTCATCCATATAATGTGTCGTTACAAATACGGTTTTCCCCTGGTTTGCAATTTCATATATTATCCGCCAGAAGTTTTTTCGTGAAATCGGATCTACTCCGCCGGTTGGTTCATCTAAAAAGATAATTGAAGGATCATGAAGCAAAGCCGTGCTTAATGCAAGCCGCTGTTTCCACCCCAGAGGCAGTGCTTTTGTAAGCGAATCACGCATTTTTTCAAGATGAAGTTCGGATAAAAGTTTTTTTGTTTTTTCAAAAATTTCTTTTCTTGAAAGGCCGTATATTCCGCCATAAAATTCAATATTTTCCTTAACTGTGAGATCTTCATACAGAGAAAATTTCTGGCTCATGTAGCCTATGTGTTTTTTTACCATTGAACTATCTGTATTTATATTATAACCTGCAACATAAGCTTCGCCTGAAGTGGGTTTTATAAGGCCACAGAGCATCTTTATCGCTGTTGTTTTTCCGGCTCCGTTTGCTCCCAGAAAACCGAATATTTCGCCTTTTTTTACTTCAAAAGAGATTTCATCAACAGCTGTAAAGGTTCCGAAATGACGGCTCAGCTTTGATGCTTTTACCGCAATATCAGTTTCCATTTTGGCTCTTACCTTCAACAAGTGCTATAAATACATCTTCAATGGTGGGTTCTATTTGTTTTAACATAAAATTTTGTTTTAAAATATCTTTGATCTTATCATTTATCTCTTGTTCAGAAGTAAGTTTTGGAAAAGTAAGGTGCAGGCTGTCACCAAAAGACTGAACCGAAAGAATCCCTGTGATCTGGACAATTGAGTCTATATATTTATTAATAAGACCTGATCCTGTAAGCTTATAGATGTTGTTGTCGATAAGAGCAGTGAGTGCTTCCGGTTTTCCATGGGCAAGAACCGAGCCTTCGTGCATAATTGCTATGCGGTCGCATTTGAGCGCTTCATCCATGTATGGCGTTGACACAAGAATAGTGACCCCTTCGCTTTTTAATTCTTTTAGAATTATCCAGAATTCATTTCTTGAAACAGGATCGACACCGGTTGTTGGCTCATCAAGGATAAGCACAACAGGGTTATGGATCAGGGTGCATGAAAGAGCGAGTTTCTGCTTCATTCCCCCTGAGAGCTGTCCTGCAAGCCTGTTTGCAAAAGGCTCCAGATTGCTGAATTGAAAAAGCCTTTTTTTCCTCCCGGCTATTTCTTTTTTCGGAACATCAAAGAGATTTGCAAAAAAATTCAGGTTCTGGTTTATGGAAAGATCGGGATATAAAGAAAATCTCTGGGGCATATAACCGGTTATGCTTCTAATTTTTCTTATATCTTTTGAAACATCAAGATTATTTACATAAATTTCTCCGGAATCAGGAGCCATAAGGGTTACAATAGTTCTTATGGTTGTTGTTTTTCCGGCTCCGTCCGGGCCTATCAATCCAAAAAGCTCGCCTTTTTCAATATCAAGATTTAAATTTTCTACCGCTTTCGTTTTGCCGAATGATTTTGAAAAGTTTTTAATGCTGATTATGGGAAGCATTATGATTCCCGGTTTACAATAACTGTAACAGGCATGCCTATTTTTAAAATTCCTTTATCATTTAAAACAGTTACTTTTGCAGCGAAAACCAAGGAAGCTTTTGTTTCTTCGGTAAGTATGGTTTTGGGTGTAAATTCGAATTTATCGGAGATCCATGATATCCGGCCCTCCATTGTTTTATCGTCTATCCCGTCAATTTTTAACCGGACTTTCTGGCCGAGTTTTATAAACGGCATATTTTTTTCTTCTATATAAATCTTTGTCCAAAGCAAAGATAAGTCAGTGATATCACATACCGGACTTCCTAAGCTAACAAGCTCTCCGTTTTCAACATAACGAACAATCACTGTTCCTGATATGGGAGAGGTGATTTTTGCATCTTTAAGCTGCTTATCAATAATCTTTGTGCCGGATACCGCCTGCTTTTTCCTGCTTTTTATTGCATCTATAGAAGATTGAACATATTTAATCTGCTGGGTTGAAGTGTCATACCTGGTTTTAAGATCATCAACATCCTGCTGAACCGCAGCATCTATCTTCATAAGATCTAAAAATCTGTTGTATTTTATCTTTATATTATTATTTTCTGCTTTTGCCATTTCAAGCTGTGAAATCGCGGCTAAGTATTGGTTGTTAAGTTCTTCAAGGAGGGACCGATTCTGATCGAGCTGGTATCCAAGTTTCTCGGTTTCTATGTTGATAAGTACCTGGTCCTTTTTAATTTCCATCCCTTCATCGAATTTGAGTTCGGTTATTATTCCCTGAGCCTGTGAACTGACGCGTGTGATATCAGCATCCATTATACCTGAAAAGATCATGGCAAAACTTTTATCGCCTTTACATGAACATAGACACCAGCAAAATACAAAAAGCAGAAAAATTAAAACTATTTTTCGAAAATGAATTGTATTTAAATAACCATTTGATTTTGTCATATATTTTTCTTTCGATAAATTTTTACCAAAAATAATTAAAAAAGGAGCAAAATGAATAATTACAGCTAAGATATTAAAGCGGATCTTCCCCCTGATATATTATGCATATATGGTATAACTAATTAATATAAATTGAAATATAACATAATAAAAAAT
>Ga0180732_1002107_pt1 | contig 11059 bp, 6 predicted proteins | sample KR11_01MetaG_FD_148674 | JGI IMG/M metagenome (GOLD analysis project Ga0180732, IMG submission 148674) | Groundwater microbial communities from the Olkiluoto Island deep subsurface site, Finland - KR11_0.1 MetaG | ecosystem: Environmental > Aquatic > Deep subsurface > Groundwater | place...
AGGCGAAGAGAGACTCAATGAGAATGATCTGGCTGCGATACGGGAGAATTTACAAGATACAGCTCAGTGGCACAATAAGGAGATAGTCAGATACCAATACTATAGTATTTACTCCAAGGAATTGGATTGGCATTTGATATATGGTTTTGATAATTTCTCAATGACTTCCCAAGAGCTGAAAAAACAAAAAGATTTAGAAAAGCTCTTAGATGAAGAATTTGATTTTATTCTAAAAGCGTCGGCTTTGATAGTGCTTTTTGTTGTGATTTTATCATTACTGCTCTCAAGAAAAATCAATAAAATATTTAAGCAGTATCAAGATGAGGTCCAAATGAGAAGTATTGAACTCCATGAGCTTAACCGCTCTCTTGAACAGAGAGTGGCAAATGAGATAAATGCTCATAGAAATAAAGACAAAATGCTTATACAGCAGTCAAAAATGGCTGAAATGGGTGATATGCTCAGTATGATTGCGCATCAATGGAGACAGCCGCTGAATCAAATTTCCTATGTTTTTATGAATATAGATTCAGCCTATGAGTACAAAGAGCTTTCTAAGGAGTATCTTGAGAGCAAGATTAAAGAAGCAAATGAGCAGTTAGAATTTATGTCGGCAACCATTGATGATTTTAGAAACTATTTTAGACCTGATAAAGAAAAAGAGCTTGTCCTGGTGGGAGATGTCGTTAAAAAAAGCATAACATTGATGCAAAATTCATTGGACATGAGCGGGATACAGATTAAGCAAATCTCTGAGGGAACTGCTTTAACGCAGGTCTATAAAAATGAGTTTACGCAGGTTCTGCTTAATCTCATTAAAAATGCAAAAGATGCTTTAGTAGATAATAAAATCAAAAATCCAAAAATAGTTATCAGGTCAACCGCGACAAGAGAAAAAGTGCGTGTAGAAATTTGTGATAACGGCGGCGGAATTGATGAAACAATTATAGATAAAATATTTGATCCTTATTTTTCTACCAAAGATCAAAAACAGGGAACAGGTCTTGGACTTTATATGTCTAAGATGATTATTGATGAACATCTCAATGGAAAATTAAGCGTTTATAATACCAAATATGGTGTCTGCTTTAAAATAGAAATTTAATTTATTATTTCTATATTTAAATAATGGTTATTTGAATACAATTCTACCAATTATGAAAAAATACAAAACTATGATTCTTTCGGCTTTATTGTTTGCGTTTACACTCTTTACATTTCACGATTATGTGCTTGAGTCCATAGATAAAGACACTCAATATGAGTTATGTTATTTAAAGTATGATAAAAATGCTTTAGATGTAGCTTCGAAAGTGCATAATTCAATGCACGCAATGCTTGATGCAGTTGTATCACAGCCTCTCATCCCAACTATTTCCCTTCCAAATTCCAAGCCTATGCGTTTACAGAAAAGTTTTTTATCTTGTATCAGTATAGTTCCCCAAAGGCCTCCTCTAAGTTAACCTTATTAAAAATAAAAATAAAATATTTTAAAAAGGATTCCAATGATAAAAAAATTATCTTACATTATTTTAGTTTCTGCCAATATGTATGCCTATAGTTTAACTGAAATATTAGACCATGCAAAAGAGAGCCACAGTGCTGCGGTTATCAAAGAAAAAGCTGCATCAGATGTCGCAAACGAAGAGCTGTTCACAACTTATGAAGCCCCGCATCTTGGGTTAAGTTCTACTCATGCAAAAGCTCCTGCTGAAGATGGACTGGAATACGGACTTTCATTTTCTCAAAACATATCCAAGCCTTTTGGCGCAACGCAAAAAGAAAACGCAAGCAAGTATGCCATAAAGGCCATAGAACAAAAAATGGAGCATGAGCTGCATATTTTTACGCTTGAAGTGACAGCAAGATACCACAACGCCTGCGTATCCAAAGAGATGAGTGAGACTGCACAGGCGCTTTATGATGAGCAAAGTTTTAGAGTGACTCAACTCCAAAAGGCTTATGACTTAGGTGAGATATCAAAGCAGAGTTTACTTTTTCACAAACTCGACCTGGTAAAACTTTATCAAACACTCAATACGTATAAACGCAATGCTTTGGAAAAAACTGCTTATTTAAATGAAAGCGTTGACAACCTTGTTATAAATGAAGTCCAATGCAGTGATCTTGTGGAAATTCGCAAAGACATTCAACTTGGTGAGATAACTGAGCATGGGGAAATTCAAGAAATCGGTTTTATGAAACAATCAACAGATTCTCTTGTCAGTCTGCAAAATACAGCCTTGAGTTCTTTGGGTTATGAACTGATGTACAACAAAGAGCTTGATACTACGCGTTATACTTTTGGTGTGAAAATTCCTATGGATTTTTTATCTTCCCAAAGAGAACTTGAAAAAGCAAAATATCTTCATTTGGATGCTTCTATTGAGGCAGAAAAGAATTCACTTATGTCCAAGATACAAGAACATTCAAACTATATGCTTCTCAAGGTTCAGACACTTTATGATGAATATATGCTTTTTAAAGAAGAACTTGTTCCGATGAGTTTCGAACTCAAAGAACTCTCCAAAACAGCGCGTCTCTCAGGCGAAGGAAGCATGATGGAACATTTAGACAGTACGCGTTCGTATACACAAAATGTTCTAGAAATGTTAGAAATAAAACGAAAATATTATGACGAGCTTTTTGAGCTCTACAAAACAGCAGATTTAAGCTTAGGAGAACACTGTGCGAATATTCATTAACTTATTACTTTTGGGTGCAACGGTTTTTGCATCGCAAAACATTACAATCTCACAAAAACAGCAAAATGACTTGGGCATTAAGGTTCAAGAAATAACAGTTGTCGGTACTGTTGACTTTGGTCCATATAACGGTATGGCTGTCTTAGATAAAAAAGATATGCTCTCGGTCAGTTCAAACGTTGAGGCAATAGTCAAAGAGATTTATGTGAGAAAATTTTCTCCCGTAAAAAAAGGAGACAAACTTTTAACGCTCCAAAGTAATGCACTTCTTGGAATGCAGCGAGAGTATATTGATTCTTTGATAGAAAATAAAAACAGTACGCAAAATTACAATAGAGATGTTAAACTTGAATCAGAAGGTATTATTGCCAAAAAAGTCGTCTTGGCTTCAGAGCAATTAAAACGCAGTTCAGACTTACGAGTACAATTAAACGCAGCACAACTTTTGACAAACGGCTTTACAAAAGATATGTTGAAAAAACTTGCAAATACACAAACGCCGATAAAAGAGTTGACTCTTTACAGCAGTGTCAACGGTGTTGTTTATGAAATTGATGCAAATGTCGGAGAATATGTTTCAGCCGATAAAAATCTGATGCTTATCTATGGCGATGGCAAAAGATATCTTGAACTTGATGTTCCTGTAGATATTGCGGGCAGTTTGTCTTTAGGCGATATTGCAGAATTCGCATCACATGAAGCCATCATTGTGGCTGTATCAAATATTGTCAATCCTCAAAACCAAAGTGTCAAAATACGTGCAGCCATTACAGATGCAAAAGGCATCTTTATAAACAAGGTTTATGATGTACGCATCTATAAAAATGTTGACACTGCGTTTAAAGTCAAAAAAAGCTCTTTGGTTTTTAGTGACAACAAACCGTATTTATTTAAAAAAACAGAGACAGGTTTTGAAGTTCTTGATGTTACTATCATCCAAGAGAGAACCCAGTGTTACGTCGTCAGTGCTGAGCTTCATGCAGGTGACAGTGTAGCCGCAACTTCAACAGCAGCGCTTTTAAGTGCTATGGAGGAAAAAGATGAGTGAGAGATTAGTTGCGTATGCACTTTCTCAGCGTTTTTTAATTCTTCTGCTTGCGTTTGGAGTACTTCTGTATGGTCTCTATTCGATGATGAAACTCCCGATAGACGCCTATCCGGATGTTGCCCCCGTTCAGGTAAAAATCATTTTAAAAGCGCCGGGTATGACACCTGCTGAGATGGAATCCCGCGTTACAATTGCCGTAGAACAAAATCTTCAAAGCATACCAAACCAAAAGATAGTGCGTTCACTTTCAAAATATGGCTTGTGCGATATTACTATTGATTTTAATGACGGAGTGGATATCTACTGGGCGAGACAACAGGTCGCCCAAAGACTCAGTGAAGTAAAAAGTGAACTGCCTGCAAATGTTGAGGGAGGACTCGCTCCAATAACAACACCTTTGGGCGAAGTACTCATGTTTACTATTGAATCTGACACACTTGATTTGATGGAAAAAAGAACGCTTCTTGACTGGGTTATCAACAAACGCCTTCGTTCCATAGATGGTGTTGCCGATACAAACGCACTGGGAGGTTATGTAAAAACCTATGAGATTGTTCCCGATTACTCAAAGATGAAGCTCTACGGAATAACGCTTGGTGATATTCAAGAGACTTTGTCAAAAAATAATCAAAACGATGGAATAGGGCGACTCTCTCTCGGTGAGCAAAGTTTGTATGTCCGCTCAGAGGGAAGATTAAAAAATATTGAAGATATAAAAAATCTTATTCTAAAATATGATAGTGTAAACATTAGAATATCCGATGTCTCCGAGGTGAGAATAGGTTCACTCACCCGAGCGGGCTTTGTTACAAAAGATGGAAAAAATGAAGCTGTGCAGGGTCTTGTTCTCTCAAGAAAAGGGGAAAATACTTCCGCAGTTGTCCAAAGAGTCAAAGATGAGCTTAAAAAAATAGAAAAAGATTTGCCAAAAGGCACGACTATCAATACTTTTTATGACAGATCTGAGCTAGTAAGCAAAGCTATAAGCACGGTAACAAAAGCATTAATAGAAGCTAGTATCTTAATTATTATTATTCTTTTTGTATTTTTGGGAAATTTTGCTTCTGCGTTTAGTGTTGCGATTATCTTGCCATTTGCTGCCATGATGACTTTCATTGCCATGAACTACTTTGGAGTGACAGCAAACCTCATGAGTCTAGGCGGTCTGGCCATTGCCGTAGGTATGCTTGTCGACGCCGGTGTTGTTATGGTGGAAAACATTGCTTCTTATCTACATGATGAAGAGCATAAAAATGAACCGAAACTCTCACTTGTGCTGCGTTCTGCAAAAGAAGTGGCAACGCCTGTTTTTACGGGTATTTTAATCATTATTATAGTATTTTTACCACTTTTAACACTCGAAGGTTTGGAAGGAAAACTTTTTGTGCCTGTTGCACTCAGTATTGTTTTCGCACTTACATCTTCTCTTATTTTAGCATTGACCTTTATTCCTGTAGTGAGTTTTTACATCTTAAAGCAAGAAACGCATAAAGCGCCGGCACTTATGATATTCTTGGAAAACAGATATAAGACTCTATTAAAGTTTGTGCTTTCAAATCAAAAAATAGTTTTTATAACGGCCGGTATCTTGTGGATTTTGGCTGTTGGTGCTTTCATGCAAGTCGGTAAAACTTTTATGCCGGAGCTTGATGAGGGAAATATCATTATCGGGATAGAAAAAAATCCTTCCATTTCACTTGAAGCAAGCCGTGATATTGATCTTAAAATCCAGCAGTCTTTGATGCGTGAAGTACCGGAGATTCTTTCCATTGTAGCTAGAGGCGGAAGCGATGAGATAGGGCTTGACCCGATGGGGCTCAACGACACGGACACATTCCTGGTGCTTAAGCCAAAAGCTGAGTGGAGAGTTCCTTCAAATGAGTGGATTCAAGACGAGTTTAGACGAGTTTTAGATGAATTTGTGGGTATAGAGTACGGCTTTACTCAGCCTATTGCCATGAGAATATCTGAGATGATTAGCGGTTCACGCGGAGATATCGTCGTAAATATCTACGGGGAAGATTCCAAAAAACTGGATGATATTGCAAAAGAAGTTGTAAAAATTACCGAGGGAGTCCAAGGCAGCAGTGACGTCTATAAAAGAGCCAACGAAGGTGTAGCCTATTGGGAAATTGCTTTTAAAGATGAGGCAATGGCACGTTATGGCGTAAGCAGAGATGAACTCTCGGCCTATATGCAAACGGCCATTAATGGTTCACAGGAAGGAATTATTCAAGAAGAATTACGACGTATTCCTCTTATGATAAAGGGTGATGAAGAGTTTCAGGGTTCTATGAGCAAGATAAAAAATCTTCATTATGTGTTGAACAATGGCGTAAGCATTGAGCTTGATGAACTTGTTGCGTTTACCATGACACAAGGACCTGTACAGATTGACCATGAAAACGGCATGAGAAAATCATTGGTTCAGACGAATGTGCAAGGTCGGGATTTGGTTGGTTTTGTTAATGAACTCTCAGGCAAACTTGAGAGCGGTATTGACCTCCCTCAGGGCTATTTCTTAGATTATGCAGGAGAATACCAGAATCAGCAACGTGCTTCTAAGCGTCTTTCGTTCATTGTGCCCTTGAGTCTAGTGCTTATTTTTATACTGCTCATTGTGACTTTTAAATCATCTTTGCAAGCTGTTTTGGTTTTGGCCAATATTCCTTTTGCTCTTATTGGAGGTGTTTTTGGACTTTACTTTACTGGAGAGTATATGAGTGTTCCTGCTACGGTCGGATTTATTGCACTTATGGGTATTGCAGTTTTGAACGGGGTTGTTATGGTGAATTACTTCAATGATTTAAAACATGGCGTTTATGAGGCTAAAGAACTTGTTATGACGGGTTCCATTAGAAGACTACGTCCGGTTTTAATGACTGCGTTTATTGCAGCACTCGGACTTATTCCTATGCTATTCGCAACAGGGCCAGGTTCAGAGATTCAAAAACCTCTTGCCATAGTTATTATTAATGGTTTGGTTTCATCAACATTCTTAACATTGATTTTGTTACCTATTTTGTATTATAAATTTGTATTGAAAGAGAAATAAGAGGGGAATTTTAAATCAGCTTAAAGCCAAAAGCTTTAAGCGATTTGTCTTGTGAGAACGTATCTTTTAGCAATTTCTTCCATTCTGCTTGATACAAGGATTGCTACAACAAAAGTCATGATAAAAGCATAGATAATTTCAATTTCACCTATTAACGCAAGTGTACTGAATCCAAGTAAGGGAATGAGAACAAAAAAAAGACCTATAATCATCTTAATTTTTAATTTTATGGCTGTTTCAAATTTAGACTCTATCCCAATAACACAGCCAAGCGGTTTGTCTTGAAAACTTTGAAGTTCTTTGCGCAAGTCCACACCAAAATCTGTTGCTTTATAACTACGCTCAGTCTTTTCAAATACTCTCTTCACACTGTTGCATAAAAAGTTATCGGTCGTATTCAGGAAGAATTGTAACAATCTACACCTCACTTATAATATTTATTACGAAATTATATCATAGTTTAGAAACAAGATGCTATGGAGTATAAACTTACATAATTTAATATTCCAAAGCATACTTCCTAAAGTCTCATCTTCTGTTGTCGTAGTCATAATTTTGAAATTTATGCGAGTCATTCCAAGCTTTACATTTAATGTTTTAAATTCTTCACTCACGTTGGTAATATATTCATATTAAACTTCTTGCTTTTTAATTCATCATTGTTATTTTACTCTATTGGCACATAGGAGAAAATTGATTCGCTTTTTAGAAGTGAATGTACTTTAAGAATAATTTGATACAATTATTTAAAATAATAATCATTATAATATGTTAAATAGCTATAAAAAAGAATTGAATCAATAGCTGTTCTTATCTATACTATAAATCTCAAGGAAAGTAGGTGTATGAATTGGTTTTAGTAATGCGTGCGAGAAGTGTTTTTTATTTGTTTTTGGGGTGTATCTTTTCACTTAGCGCTTTTGCTGATGAACTAGATAAAAGAGTCGTTGGTATTGTAAAAGTATCAAAAGCAACTGTACAAAATAGGGCGCTTCCCGATAGTAGATATATTGTTGACTTTTATGACTTAGGAACTGTTGTAGAACTAGACCATTGCGATAGGTATGACTGGTGTAAACTAAAAGAGAATAATCTGTATATCTCAAAAGCTTCCCTTGGTGTTATGAGTTTTATTTCAGAACCGCTAAAGAATCTAAATGAGACTAATCAACCTCAGTATATAACAAAACCAAAAGAAAATAACTATATAGAACAATGTATTAGATTGAAACATATAAATTTAGATGAAAACGATATATTAGATTCAGAAGTTCAAGAGAAACTTTTTACACCCTATTATGATAAATGTTTGAGTTCAGAAACAATCAAAAGTTTTTTATCTGCTATTTCTCAGTACTATATAGGAAAGGGCTATATTACAACTAAGCCCTACCTCAAAGAACAAAATATTTTAGATGGGCAAATTGAAATTTCTGTTTCAAAAGGTTTAATTGAAGATATTATTGACTCTAACACTAGTAAGACAAACAATAAAATAAAAACAGCTTTTTTCCTTCAAAAAAATAATATTTTAAATCTAAGAAATTTAGAAACTTCTTTAGAGATGATAAATAGAGTTCCTTCTACTGATGCCACGTTTGAAATAAAGCCAGGAAGTAAATATGGTTCTAGTATAGTTGCGATAAATAGCAAAGAAACTTTTCCCTTGCATCTCACTATAGGTGCGACAGGAGAGAAAAATATATACGATGACAACTTATACTTAACGGCAGAAGTTTCACTTGATAACCCGTTGAAAATTAATGATATTTTAACTTTTAGAAGTAATGGTAGTGGAATACAACAAGATTACCAAAGCTCTTCAGGGAACGAATTAAATTACTCTTTTCCCATTAGTAGTTATTTGCTTGAGTTTATATGGTTCGATTTTTTATATAAACAAAGAGTTTTAGGCTTAAATGATTCATATATATCTGAAGGAAAAACAGTAGGGGCAACGCTAAAGGTCAGTAAAATATTATTTAGAAATCAAAGCAATAAGCTAAAACTATCTTTGTCTATCTTACATAAAAATACTAAAAATTATTTTTCCGATGAACTCATAGAGATTTCAAGTTATAAAAGTACTTTGGGTCAAATCGACTTAACACATACCTATGTTAAAAATTGGGGTCAGCTTATAAGCACCTACAGTTTTCACAGAGGTACAGACTGGTTTGGAGCTAGAAATGACAGCTATTTTACAGGGGATATAAAAGAGAAACTGCAATTTACAAAATATACCCTTAGTGAAAACCTTTACTATTATCTTCCAGATAATAGCTATCAAGTAAACTCAAATCTTTATATTCAATATTCAGATGATTTACTTTATGACAACAACAAATTGAGAGTCGGTAGCTACTACACAGTAAGAGGATATGAGTCGTCTTATTATGGCGATACCGGTGCATACTTAAAAAATGATTTAATAAAAACATTCCGTGTAAATGTAAGTCCAGCTTATTTGGAAACAATATCGCCTTTTATAGGAGTTGACTATGGCTACGTTAGTTGTCAAGATTCAAATAAACCAGCATGTGGTGAGTTAATAGGTTCAGCAGTTGGGTTTAAAACAGACTCTAAAATGATTAACACAGACTTTACATTGAGTCGAGCTATAACAAAAGTTGAAAATTTAGATATTGAAACACTCTTTCGATTTAATGCAAACTTGAAATTTTAGGAAAAAAAATGAAGCAGATAAAACAATCACTGGCCGTATTACTCTCTTACACTCTAGCATTCATGCCGCTACACGCAGCTAATCTCCAAACAGATGGTTCAACACAAACAAACCTGGATAAAGCTAGAAATGATGTACCTGTAGTAAACATTGCGAATCCTAATGCCATAGGTCTCTCTCACAATAAATTTAAAGAATACAATGTAGGTAAAGAAGGCTTAATCCTAAATAATTCTAAAGACACTACCGTAAACACGCAGTTAGGTGGATATATATTTGGTAATTCAAATCTGACTTCTAATGCTAAAGTGATACTAAACGAAGTCACAAGCACATCAAGATCTCAGTTAAATGGTTATACAGAAGTAGCCGGGGAAAGATCAGACCTAATCATTGCAAATCCAAATGGTCTTAGTGTAAACGGTGCTGGTTTTATAAACACTTCAAACGTCACCCTGACTACTGCAAAACCTATCTTAAACGATGGAAGGTTAGAATCATTAAATGTTCTTGGAGGAGATATAAGCATAGATGGAGAAGGACTAGATGCCATGGGCCCGGACAGTACCTATATCTATACGCACTTTTTAAAACTTAATGCTCAAATACATGCAAAAAATTTAGAAATAAAACTGGGTAAAAACAATATTGACTCTACTACGCAACAAATCACAGCGTCTACAAACAGTAATGAAGTAGCCCTACTTTTAGATGCTTCTGCTCTAGGCGGAATGTACGTAAACAGAATCTCTTTGGTTGGTACAGATAAAGGTTTAGGTGTAAATTTGCCACCTGAAGTTTTGGCATCTACCGGGGACATTAGTATTACAAATGATGGAAATATTATATTAAATAAAATAAGTGCTAAGCAAAACATAGAAGTAAAATCATTAAATAGTGATATAGAAGTTAATGGTAATACATATAGTGCAAATGATACGAAGTTAGAATCAAAAAATAAAATTTTACTAAATAATAATGATTTAAAATCAAAAAATAAAATAGAAATAATCTCAGATTTTATTATAAATGAATCTACAATTGTTGCTGGAGTAAATGAGGATAATAGCTTAAATGATATCGGAGTCTTAAATTTAACCGCTAACACTATTACAAATAAAGGAAATATACAGAGTAGTGATGTTTTAAGTATGAATGCGATTAGTTTTAAAAATGAAAATAATATTGTTGCAAATGGAGAATTAAAGATCGAAGAAAATGATTTTATAATAAACTCAGGACTAATTCATTCTAATAGCAACTTAAATATAGATAGTAAAAATATTAGTAATAGTAAAGATATAACAGCTTCAAATGATTTATATATAGATGCAACTAATATTAATACTACTAATGGTGAAATATCAGCAACAAATGTTGATATAAAAGCAAAAGTTTTAGAATCAGATAATACTAATATAATAAGTTTAGACAGTATGAATTTGAATATTGATAATAAAATATTAAATAATGGACTTATTCAAACAAAGAACATACTAAACCTTACAACAGATAGTCTAATAAACAATGAAACAATTTTTAGTGTAACTGATATGTCTATGTAT
>Ga0180732_1002108_pt1 | contig 11053 bp, 27 predicted proteins | sample KR11_01MetaG_FD_148674 | JGI IMG/M metagenome (GOLD analysis project Ga0180732, IMG submission 148674) | Groundwater microbial communities from the Olkiluoto Island deep subsurface site, Finland - KR11_0.1 MetaG | ecosystem: Environmental > Aquatic > Deep subsurface > Groundwater | place...
AAATCCTTCTCTTGGTATCCAGATTTATTTTGAAGGTATGAGTAAGGATATGCAGGATTTATTAAAACAAAGAGGGATAATCAAATAAAATGGCAGACATAATCAGTCCTCATAATTGGAATATACCAGTAGAATATAAAGATAACTGGTATGCTGATTTTACAAACCTTATGCAAGCAGTAGGTAATACTATAGGTTGGGTAAATGCTTGTAACTATACTACTCTTGAACTTGCTAATACTGCTGCCTATAATGCTGGTAAGCTGCTTGTTATCGCTCAAAATTACACTCTAACGGCTAATACTACTCTAACTGCCGCAATTCAGGTCATAAAAGGTGGAAGTTTTACCAAAGCCTCTACTTATACCCTTACTATTAATGGTTCTTTTGAAGCTGGGTTATATCAGGTATTTTCTGGCTTTGCTACTGGCGTTACATTTGGAGATGGTACAATTAAGGAAGCAATCCCTCATTGGTGGTATTCAGGGTCAGGAGATTGGTCATCTGCTATTCAGTCGGCACTTGCTTCGTACAGAAACGTCTATCTCCCTGCAGGGACATATCCATATGCTACAACTATCCAAATTACAGACTATAGATATTTCTATGGAGCAGGGCTTTCAAACACATTTCTATCATATTCAGGAAGTGGGGATGGAATAACAAACCTGAATAATGAACGCAGGGATAATATATTCATTCACGACTTTGAATTAAAGTGCACAAATGCTTCTCCAGCAGGTTATGGGATGCATTTTACTAAATACTGTTCATCATTAAATATTGAGAGGGTGGCGATAATGGATTTTGGCGTTGGTGCTATATACTTCGAGGGTGGTTTGAATAATTCCATTAGACGTAATAAACTCCATAATAATGATAAGAAAAAGGATTCACCTGTTTATGGTATACGCTTTAACTTGAGTGATGTTCTAGATACTCCTACATCAACAGTTGTTGAGCACAATCATATTACTGGTGTAAAGAACACTGCCGTAACTGGTAAGGCAATCTGTTGGGAGAGTATGGCAGTAGGCTTGGATTCGAGTAATATAATTGAAATCGCAGACATTGCACATTATGTCAAAGGTAGTACAGATATAGTAATTAAGCAACCATACCTTGAAACTGGAACTATTGGAACATTTGTTGTATGGGAGAATTCTTCAGGGACAGGTTATAATGTATTAGATATTGATGCAATAGCAACATGGACTTCAATACCTGCAAATAGAAGAATTGTACCCTCCTACTACTCTTACTACCTTGATGCTACTAAGTTCAACAAATTAGGTTCAACACAAATTCGTGGAATACTTCAACATGATAAAGCTATAAACATTGCTTATACCGATATTGGTGATAGTAGTTATGATTTTGGAGATTCCTATAGAGTGGTTAGTTCGGCTGGTTGGGAACGTACATATACTTTACCAGCATCTACGGCTGCAACTAAAGGGAGAGTCTATACTGTTCAGAATGATGGAACATATAGCGGAGTTCTAACTATAGTTCCTACTGGGACACAAACAATCAATGGGGCTGCAAACTATAAGTTACATAAACCAGGAGAATATGTAACCCTTATATGTGATGGTGTTAATAACTGGCGGGTAATTGGCTCAGGAGGAATTAAGCAGGCCGCAAACGCAGATACTTCTGGAGCTACACTATTGCAACTTGAGACAGAGGTTAATGAGTTAAAGGCAATTTTGAGGAATTTTGGGATATTAACACCATAAAGGGATAAATGAATTTTGACGATACAGGAATAGGTGCAGGAATCGGAGGCTTTATAGCTGCCATATTAATGGCACTGGGGGTTAAATCTCGCTTAGATAAACTTGAAAAGAATGTTGTATATAAAGATACTTTTGAGGAGTTTAAAGAGAGATTTATTTCTCTTGATAGTAAAGTAGATAAGATAGATGAAAAACTTGGTACACTTATTACGAGACGAAGAGATGACAGAAAATAACAAGAAATATCATACAATAGAGGAATTAGAGCATTTCAAAATTTGGGTTCATTTTATGCCCAAACAACCCTGTAAGGTTACATCTGGTTTAATGTGTTACCCACAAATAGACCTCGAGTTTTGTTGGGAATGTTTTGATGAAAGAAAAAAACCATAATGACCAGAGGATTAAAATTTCTTGTTACTATTAGGTGGAATGATCATGACCAGAAGTGGTTTATGAGTAGCACTGTATCGGGACGTTTTCTCTATGAGTTTTTTGATTGTGAGAATATGCATCGGCTTTTTAAAGGTATTGATACAAATAGGCCAACAAATTACGAATTGACAATTCAAAGAAAAGAAGGAAGTGATTATGAGTAGACTTATATCAGACCTTAATTCAGAAGCGAAAGCTAAATTCCTTGCCTTCTCAGGACTTATGGCAGAGGCAGGATTGCCCTTTATCCTGACTTGTACTCTTAGAACCCAAGAAGAACACGATGCTTTATGGGCACAGGGGCGAGACCCACTTTGGGAAGTTAATGAATTACGTAGTAAAATAGGATTAGCCTCTATTACAGAAGAACAGAATAAAGAAGTTACATGGACTCGTAATTCAAGACATTTTCCTGATGAAACTGGTAAATCAAAGGCATGGGATATAGCAATCTGTAAAGGTAAAATGCCTATATGGAATATTAAATGTGATGTGGATGCAGATGGTATCCCTGATTATATCGAGGCTGCAAGAATAGGAAGAAGATTAGGATTGCGTTGCGGAGCAGATTTTCTTAAGAAGGATTATGTACATTTTGAAGTTAAACAAATAAAGGAGGTGTAAAAATGTTAGAAGGTTATAGAACTTATATCACAGTAGTAATTCTCGCAATCTACAATATTGCGCTACCAGCACTCGGCATCACGAACATATCAGTAGATACGTTGGATATAACAGTGAATACCGTGTTATTGATTCTAACAGCTATATTCAGAAAAATAGCAAAGCCAAAGGTGAAATGACTCTAATCTATGTCATAGCAGGAATAGGCGTTTTAATCGGCTTGGCTGCTCTTGGAATTTACATCCACAGGGCAGCTAAAGCTCAGGGTAAACTGGAGAGTAATAATGATTGCGATAAACGAATCCTTATCATCAAACAAGAACTTGCGAAGAAGATATATGGTGATGGTCTTTCTCACTTTCCTGTTAATAAGCCTTATTGGGTGCAACCTAATACAAACAAGACAGACGATACCCCTCCCGCAACTTGATTACGGTTGGTCTGAAATTAGAATTGAGACAATGAAAAATGGGCAACAACAAGAGATAAGGTGTATCACTGAGAAAGATAGGTTGAAGATATATCAGTATATTTATTTATTGGAAGAATAGATTGTTTAACTGTAAATAGTTCAACAAAGCGTTCAAGCCGATGCCGATAAAGTCTGGCACGGCTTAACTTCACGTTAGCAGCCAATAACTATTACACCCTGTTGATATTTGATCTTTTCATCGTATTCATCTTGGAGGCACTTCATCTTTCGATTGTATTCCTCCGTATGCACAATCCCATGACTGCACTCGGAATTGTATTGAGCAAGCGAATTAAACTTGTCTTCCCACTGAAAACCAGTTTTTTTAACAGAAAAGGGCCACATATGCTTACCTCCTTAATAAAAGTGCTAACCAATTAGTATCTCCTTTTTACGGTGCATAATCTTCACCATTATCTCCTATTTGTCCTGTGTATTTACTCAGGTCTTCAATTTCAGGTTCAAGTTTTGCTATTTCTTCTTTTAATCTATTAATAGCCCATCTCATAGTACACCTTTGGAAAACAGTAATACTCTCTTTCTCCATATCAACCTCAAAGTAATTAATCCCTACATTCTCTGATGTTACAACTACTTGACCATATTTTTTGAAAATCATCTTATCTCCTTTCGGGGCCAACCCCACATTTGGCAGCAGACGCAGACCCCATCTTTCTGATATGTCTCATTCTTGCATTTGCATATCAGAAGTTTAGGTCGTTTAGCTTGTTTCTTGCCTATAATAGTGCCAAAGTTAGACAATTTATCCTCTCCGTGGCTCAAAGTATGTCTTTTACCTCATATCTTCGCTGTAGTGAGCTACAGGAACATTTTGTCTTGAACTGATACAAAGCATTGTCTTTTTACCTGTTTTTTGCTGGTTAAGCCTTCTGGTTAAGATTTTGTCTCCTCTCCATCCTGAGCAATCTCGATTCTCTCTCTGATCAATCCCTCCAGCAATACTGGATAAATCATCATATCTCCCGTAACTTCATCCAAGTGTTCCTCAGATGGTGACATACCATTTTCAATATCTTCGATGATATATTTTGTATAGGTTATATGTTTCTTCCACATATCCATAAGTGCTCTCTCTGGAGTTATGTTCTCATCTGCTGCCGTATCCTTAAAATGTGAAAACCGATCTCCGTGTCGGGAATATTGCTTACCTTTGATAATCTCCTTCTGCCTGATTTTTTCAAGGCGTGCTTCAAATATTACTTTGAATTGTTCTGGTGTCATTTTACTCTCCTATTCCATGCTTTTGTTATTTGTTTTTCACGGCCTATATTTCTACCATTTCTACGAAACATAGATACTTTGCATGAATAACAATGAATATATGTATCTAACACAGTTATTCTTAATTCTGGTTTTTTACCACAAAAAGGGCAGTTTAACAATTTATCTAAGTTTGATAGTCGTATTATTCTGGGGTTCATTTGATTATCCTCCAGTCAAATTTGTAATGATAGCATTGTGATGTATACCATATTTATCAATAAGATTGTAAAAATCTACATATACATATGCCATCGATTGCCCTAACTGCTGCCGTTGCATATTCTGCGCTGTCATACCTTGAGCCTCAATTAGGGCACAAGCTGTCATTGCATCTTGGTATGCTATACTTTGTTTGTCTGTCATTTGATTATTCCCTCCATTTAGTCTATTTTTTACAAAATTCAGGTTTAAAATCCCCTATATGAGTTTGAAGATTTTTGCACCAACGAAGTTCATCCCATTTTCCTACATATAAGAAGAAAACACATTTTTCACATCCTTTTGTTATATTTTGTTTGTCACGCCATGTTTCATATTCTAAAGATTCCATTTGTCATCCTACCTTCCTTTGCAATCCATACCTTTTCACCACCGATTTTTGCAATTTTAATCACATCTTCCAATGTTTCTTCACTGGCGGGAAAAGCAATCCAACGATGCCCACAATCTTCGGTATCTTCCTTCATGGGTTCACAAATGACCCAATATGATATCATTTGATTATTCCCTCCATTGCGATTATATATCCAATAATTCCACCCGACAAGAACAATACTATTGCCAGATAGAGAAATGTAAACCATTGGCTACGTTCAAGTTGGGTCCGGATAAGTCTGAATTGTTCAGTCAAGGTTTGCATTTTATAATCTCCTCTTAATAACCTTATGTAAATCGTGAAGCTCTAAGGCATGTTTAAACGCTTCCCATGCTTCTGGTATAAAATCTCTATGCTTATGGTCAAAGCCTGCATTTTCCTTGTTTATCCTGATGATATGGAAACCACCGATTAAAGGTTCTTCGGGATGTATTTCTTCCCATAATTTTGAGTAAGCACATAACTGGATAAGCTGATCTTCATAGACTCCTGACCCTGTTTTCCAATCGATAATAGCCAGTTTATCAGTTACCCATCCAATAACATCCGGAGTTCCACCAAACTTATGTTGTTCTGATACAAGATATACTTCAGTTGCTTTTACTCTAAAATTAACCATTTTAAGCCATTCAAGAAAATTAAGGAAAGAGGTCTCGGCTTTGTCTATTTCCTCTTTCATAGCAACATAAGGGGTCATATCGGGTACTTGATTATGAATGTGACACCAAAAGAGATAATGAGCAATAGTACCAGCGTCCGCAGCCTTCTTCGCTGTATCTCTATGTGAACGCCCCGCAAGGCCTTCTTGATTTGCCCACCAGAGAAGTGGTTCCATATTCCAGCCAATATTTTTACAAATAGTTGTTACGCCACTAACAGGACTACCATCCGCAAGTTTATATTTTATTAGTGGCATTTTAAAACGCCTCTGTTTGGTAATCACAAGGTTTATCGTTATCACAATGTGCATAGCCTTCTTCATCAAAAGTACTTCTATCACATTTGCCAGGGTCTTGTAGACATTCTCCCTCTGGTTTTGTTATAAGGGTTACGGTCTTTAATTCCTTGCTTTTCTCTGTCTGTATAAACTCTGCTTCTACCTCTTTACCTTCTGCTTCTTTTGCCATATTTGCCAATTTCTTATCAAAAGTATTAAGCCATATATCGTTGATTTTAACACCGTAAAGTGTCCACTTCTTATTATCTTTAGTTCCTGATTTGCTTGAAACTTCTTGAACTATGCCTTTAACGATACCTGACGTACCAGTTTTGGCTTGGGATGGTTCAATATTTGTCAAATCAGACCCAGCGATTAAGGGTTCATCAAGAGGCAACGGCTCTGAAATGGTATTAATTTCTTCCTGAGAATACATACCACCGAATTCCTCTGGTAATGCTTCCCGCAACGCTTGTACCAATGCAACCTTCTTTAACATAGTATGAGGCTTTTCCTTCCACATTCTATTAACTGTGCCATCTTTCTTTCTACCAACATATTCCTCATAATCAACCTCACACCGTATTGGTACTTGATAGGCTTCCATATAAACCTCAGCCCATGCTATCTTGCCGTCAGGAGATATGCCTGTCTTATGACCCTGATATTTGGGGTGCTTGTAGGCTCTTTTTAGAAAGGTCTCTTTTCCTGTTACTATCGTAGCAGGTTCGGCACTATATTTGATAAGATATGCTTCTCTCAAAAAAGGGTTAAGACCTTGGAACTTACATAAAGCCATGAACATCATAATCTCTTGGTCAGTTACATTGCCCTGTCCTGATACAAGATATTTCCTTACAATCGGTGGCGTAAGAGTTATCTCGCCCTTTGATGTTTGATACTTGACTACTTCCCCCATCTTATCCCTCCTCCTTTTTATCTATTGTTTCTAATTCTTGCCTTAACTTTGCCTCAGCTTCTTTGGTAAAAAACATAGTTACATTAATGTTTGAACATGATATGTATATCCCATCTCTCCAATAATTTTTTACAGGATCGAAATCTGTATCAAATTGGATTATTAATTCCTTGTTTTTTTCATTTCTATAAATTCTCATAGGTTCTCCTTCATCTGCTCTAAAGATTTTGGCATTGTTAGGCCGACAACTCTGCCTACATCGGGGGCCTGCTATTTCGCATCTCATCATCTATCTCTGCCATTTTGTCCATAATCTCTGCCTGCAATTGATAAATCTGCTCTAACAATATAGTCTTATCAATTGTCGGAATCTCACCTTCTTCGATAATCTTTACGGATTTGTGTCTTAGTCTTATTAAAGCAATTTCATCTGTGTTTTCATCTCCTTGTAATGTGATGGTATAAAACTTACCCTTTTTAATCGGGATACATTTTAGAAATTCTATCATTCGACCTCCTCATAGAAATCTTTAATAAAATCAGTTATTAATTTACCATCAACTTCACTATGTGCTTTTAAATCACATCGCTGTAAAATACAGGTAATAAATTCTCTTACTCTTTTACGAGATGAAATATCATTCCTATAATCAGATGGTATATTGTCAGTAATGTGTAATCCTGTATCAATTAAATAATATGCCTGCTCCCTTTTTTCTACACCATCACATGCACTACATAATTGGCCACCTTGTTGCCCTCCACAATTATAAGCATTCTCTTCGTGCTCAGGGGCTGCAAGGGCTTGTTTAATCTTTTCTGCATCTTCTGATGATATTAACCACCACATCATTCGACCTCCTTTAAGTGCTCAATCATTTGGCTGAGCAAAAAATCCATAATCGTTCTTGCGATAACTTTTGGACTACATTTTTCATTTATTCCTTGTTCGATTATGGCCTCTAACATTTCTTCGGTATTTTTCTTCCCTTGTTTCATTCGATCCCTCCTTTAATAATATATCTATTGAACTCCACAAACGTTCAAGACGGACAGTCAAAGCACCGCCGCTTAACTCAGCTTTTTGTTCATAATTATTTCTCCCATTTTTTAATACATTCGTCAGTAAAAGATGCACAAATATAAACTCCGTCCCCAACATACCAACACTCATCACCGCCAGAAATTTCACAGCCACAAACTTCGCATAAAGTAGGCAACCCTAGATTTGGATTTTCACTAAACGAATCAATTTTCTTTTTCATATTTTCCCTCTTTTAATTTATTAACTACTTCCTCTGCCGTATCCATAATCTTCTGCAATTCTTTTATGGATATGACCCTTATTATGCAACTTTAATAACGATAATTGATCCCATGCCAAATTGCCCATCATCCCAAAATTTACGAGCCTTCTTCATGGCTTCATTCTCGTTACGAGCTTTAAATGTTACTTTCGTGGGAGTCCACTTATTATCCAAATATCGGCCATCAAGATTTCCTACGGTCTGTATAGCAAGCACTTCTTTACGATATAGGCGATACAAAGAAAAAGACATAATAATCCTCCTTCCCTAACCATCCATTCAACCCGCCAAGCGGGTTAATTCCTCGTTATGTTGCTCTTCGATTCCAAACATCTTCTTTAATTGCATAGCCCTGCAAGCATTTAATGCACGTGATAAATCTTATACGGTGAACTTCATGAGATATTTTGGGGGGTTTCCCACAAAACGGGCAACATAACAAGGTAATCGAGTCGGACGAGGAATAGCCTCGTCCATGTACTGTCATGTATCTCCTTATCCTTCCTCTTACAATATTATCTTCGCTGCTCATCTATCTTTCCTCGCCGCTCATTTCAGGCGTTAATATCTTCTACCGCTTAATTTGCATTTTTCGCAAACTTTTTTACCTGCCCATACAAGAGTGCTACCACATAATTTGCATTTAGATATTTGTTTTTTCTTTTTCATTCTAACCAATCATTCAATCAGATAAACAGTTTCTTAACTTTTCTTCTATTAATTGCAAAACTTCCTGTTCGATAAACTCGATAATCTGATCAGTTTTATCATCTGCAAATATTCTTTTATGACCGATTTCTTCTTCTGATAACTGGAATTTTCTCGTATGGTAAAATAAATGAGTTCTTCCATATTCAATAGAATCAAGGATTATCTCTTTTACCTTCACCCTAAGATTGCTCATCTCATCTCCTTCCACTTTGATTGATTTTAAATACTTATCTGACCAGGGCGGGTTTAATATTTCATAATCCCATTCAGGATGTAACTGGCTCATTTTCTACCATCCCGCAATGCCATGATAATTATTCTTTTGTGCAGAGGTAAATCGGTAAGCGGTTTCTTTTCGATGATACTCTTTAACCATATGTAAAGTTTTTTCATATTATTTCCTTTTTGTTAAATAAAACTATTTTATTTATACATTTTTTAACTGATTTTTTTATCTCAGTTTCAGTAAGTCTAAATACCTTATAGCCTTTAAAAAATAAAACTGTATCCTGTGCTATGTCCTTGCCCTTATTTATTTTTCTCGAATGCCAGAAATTGCCGTCTGCTTGAATAATTATTTTATTAGAAAGTAAAAAATCCACGAGAGCAATACCTTCGATAGGTGCTTGTTTTAAATAAGGAATATTTTGATTTTTTAATTCATTCTCAATAAGTCTTTCTATGTCTGTATCGTGTTTTTTCTGATGTTTCATTCTATCAATAGCTCCACATTTTTTAGAACAGAATTTTCCATATCCCCTTTTAATATGTGATGGTTTTGCAAATGCTTCTTTTCCACAAAGTGTACAAATTATTTTAGTTTTCCCCCCTTTCCAATTAGGATGTTTCTCGCCTACATATTTACCTATTCTTGCTTCTGATAGTTTTTTTCTTGTTTCTTTTGAATAATGTATTCCCATGTGTGCTTCACTTATTTTTCTTTTAGTTTCTTCTGAACGATGCATTCCTTTATGCGCTTGACCTATTTTTCTTTTTGTTTCTTCTGAACGATGGATGCCTATTTTGGCTTCTGACATTTTTTTCTTTGTTTTTTCAGAATGATGCTTACCATAAAGAGGATGTTTTTCACTCGCATAATGACTACCCTTTTTCATGTTAAGATTACAATATCATAGTTAAAATAGTTTGTCAAGGGTTTTTGTCATTAATTCTTTTTATAAAGCTATAAAATTAAATATATTGACAAAATAATTTTACTTCATTATATTAATCAATATGAAGTATCTTAAAAAAATAGATGCAATTTTAAAAACTCAGGGTAAAAGCAGATCAGCATTAGCAAGAGAGATAGGCATAAGTCGCCAAAAACTGGCATACCAATTAAAACATGATACATTCAGAGTATCTGAACTCTATGTACTTTGTAGGGCTCTGGGCTGCCAAATTAAATATTTATTGGGAGATTAAATGCCAAAATTATGTAACCATGCGGGGGACTGTAAAAATACAAATGGTAGATGTCCTCATTTAAAACTACATGGATATAATATTGAATGTGACAAGAAATTAAAGGCATCCTTTGGCTGGTGTAAAGGCGGAGTTGGTTGTTATTATTTTAAAGATGCTGAGTGCATAGAATTGGATTTCAAGGAGACGAAATGAATAGCATTATTTTGAGGGATTATCTCTGTCAATGGCCGTGCCAGGCGAATACTTCAGATAACCTTCAGAGGATTGTTAAGGAGCGAGAATTGGTTAGGCGTTATCGGGCTAAAGGATTGGCACTGATTCACCCAATGAGAAGCATACCCAATTCGTTAGAGCTACCGACACCACAGAGAATGCCTGTTATTCCGCATTCTGCTATAAATTACAGCACGATAGGAGGTTTATGACAAAGATTAAAAAAATTTGTATTTGTGGAGCACATTGGGAAGGAACTATTTCCAACAATTTTGCTAAAAGTCTTCTGGCTAAATGGGATAAGGTTCATACTGGGAAAGGTCATAAACCTTGTGATTCAATAACAGCATACGACGCAAGAAGCACAGAGTATATAGACTGGA
>Ga0180732_1002109_pt1 | contig 11049 bp, 16 predicted proteins | sample KR11_01MetaG_FD_148674 | JGI IMG/M metagenome (GOLD analysis project Ga0180732, IMG submission 148674) | Groundwater microbial communities from the Olkiluoto Island deep subsurface site, Finland - KR11_0.1 MetaG | ecosystem: Environmental > Aquatic > Deep subsurface > Groundwater | place...
GGGTACGTATTGGCGCCGGGGGTTTAATATTTGAAGAGTGATAAATATACGGCGCAGGACGGATGATCAACCACAGAGGGCACCGAGAACACAGAGCGGGGGTTGTTTTTCTCTGTGTACTCTGAGAACTCTGTGGTTTTTTGCGCTGTGTAGCTGCGTCGGCTTGTTATGGAGCGCCGGGACTGTTGAAACATGCTTATACTGTAATTCCCCGCACCCCTCTTTATACTAAACCCTGCGCCGCCTCTTCTCGAATGAAAAACCCCAGCCCCGTGCTCACTACTTGGGCGATGAATAAAACCATCGTGTTCTTCGCTATTCGGCGAACAGTATTCAATTATTATCTCCCCGTTTTCCCTGCTGATTCAAAATATCCCTTCTCATTAAAATAGCCCCTGCGCCCATCTTCCCAGCCCGGCATCTCAAGCCCATACTCTGCGATCCTGGCACTCACAAGCGCCGAGAACATGGGTCTTTTTGCTTTTGATCCAGGAGCGCTGGTTTTGATCGGGTATCAGGTTGGCATCAATGTCCTGCATTTCAAAGATCCCCTTTGCGAAATCCTCAAAGAATATATCAGACATATCATGGTCGTAGTGCTGTCCCGTATGGACTAAAATTTCCTGATGAACTTTTCGAAGTTCGCGGGAGAGCGGGGCGCATTTGATGAACTGGGGGCGGGCGCCCACGATAGAGAGGATTTTCATTTGATATAAAACCTAAGCAATTGCAGATTCTGCGATATTTATTCTTGCAATGAAAAAATCTTCTTCTTTAGGTATCTTCTCTTCCCCTTCTTTCAATGCCAAAATATGTGCTTCTACAGCTTCTTTGACATTAATCATTGTTTCTTCAACAGTTTCACCCTGTGAAAAACATCCAGGTAAAGATGGTACCTCGGCCCAAAAACCTCCTTCTTCAGCTTTATAAACTAATACTGTGTATTCCATTTTTTCATTACCTCCTATAACAATTTAATAAATTCTTCATCAGTCAATCCTGCTTTTTTAATTGCTGCTTTAAGTAGACCAATTTTAAGATCTTTTGAGATTGGTATGGTGATAATTTGTCCATTTTGCATCTTGATATTAACATGATCACCTTTACCAGTCCTGCTAACTCCTCCAGCTTTTAAAAAAGCTTTTATTGCATCTTTTCCTTTGATACCTCTAAGCCACGGCAATGGAAACTCACCTGCTCACTATCATCTAAGATTATCTTATTTATAATTGTCTCTACCCTGACTTGCATGCCCCTATATTAGCCCTGTTCCCTCTTCTCATTGTTATCCCCAGCGATGAAAAGACCCCGAACACGCCCATCCATGCGATCAGGAGCAGGATCGGTATCCTGGCTCCCAGCAGCAGGTTCTGTATCAAACTCAAATCCGTGCGCCTGATCGATATAAATGCTATATTCTGGACAGAATAGATGGAGTTCACGGAAATATAGGCAAAAAATACAGGCAAAAACCAGCCTTCACGAAGGAAAGAAAGGGCAGGGGAGAAGATATTGATCCCAAGCATAAACACTGAGGTAAGGACAAGGGCAAGAACCAGCGTCACCATTACGATCGTGCTATACAGCCCATTCTTATTCTTTGACTCAGGAAGATATCTTACGAGTCCTGCATCAAGTCCCAGCTTCGATAGCCCCACGATCAGCGCGGCTGCTGAGATCGCTGCGGTTGCAAGACCGATTTCCTTTGCTGGCATCGTTCTTGCTGCCACTATCCAGAACAGGAGGCCGAAGAATGCGCCGACAGCGGAGTTGAGCATGAGGGCGAGGGAGTTGCGGTAGAGGGGGTCGGTGTAGAGGGAGCGGAGTTTTTTTTGCATTTGAGTTGGGGGTTAATAACTACTGAATTGTATTTAAATATGTGTTGTTTTGTGAATGGTGGTTGCGTGGGGTCATATCGTGCGCCGGATTTTTATAGTCATATTTTAATAAATGTGTGGCGCAGGATGGATGATCAACCACAGAGAGCACCGAGAACACAGAGTGGGCTGTTTTTCTCTGTGTACTCTGAGAACTCTGTGGTTTTTCCATAGGAGCAGCGCGGTCTGCATAATGGGAGAAAATCCGTGTGCATCTGCGTCATCTGTGGCATCTGTGTTCTATCGTTTTTTGATGGCTTGGTTCCGAAACTATACTTAAATAATATTTAGATAATCAAATCTGATGATCTGCATACATCTGCGTTTTGTTTTCTCACTTATAATAATTCGTTAGTTGTGTTTGCTTTTGTGATAGTATTAAACGCTTAATTGAGTTTGTTGAAATCCACCTTCCAAATATGTAAAATGATCATCCTCTGTTAGGATTGTTTCTATTTCTTTTTCAATCATTACAACAACAGAGGTTAAATCAGTAAAAGAAACAAAATTTTTATCCATATATTTCAAACGCAATTTCTTAGTTTTCTCAAATCGGTCTGGTGTAATTCTTTCCAAAACCAGATATCCTTTATCAATAGCGTCATCTATCGTTGTCATTGCTTCTGCTGCTAAATCAAAAGGAGTACGGCGGAATAGTAGAGTGAACGTTTCGTCAAGAACATAATCTGTAGAATATATAATTCCACCTTGTTTTCGAAAGCTACGATACCAATTTTTTACTTCCTCGTGCTTTTTTTCTCGTTTATTATAGAGGCTGATCCAACCCCATGTATCTATAAGTACTTTCATCATCGATCGCCATATAGCTCATCATCAATTTCTGAAGCAAAAGGTTCTTCATTTGCTAACCCTATGATTCCAAAAATGGGATCTTTTTTCGGATCAATCTTCAATTTTGACTTTTTAATATGTTCTCTTGAAAGAAGAAATTCCGTAAAATCGAGCAATTCTTTCACATTTTCATCAGGCAATTGTTCCAGAGCAAAAAGGAATGTCTCTTTATGTAAGTTTATTGTTTTCATATTGCATCAATCATATTAAGATGATAACATCCTCATGTTATATTTGTTTATTTAACTGTATCCATAAAAACCTTTTGAACAAATCTCCCTCAGGCACTTCTTCTGGAAAACCGTATTCTCCACAGCCAGCACCTCATCTACTAGCTGTATCTCAGGCTCATGATGCATCGCCATCGCGAATAAATGCACTCCGCAGCGCCGAAAATACCCCGAACACGCCCATCCTTATTGATTCTTCTCTAAAAATCAATAATATACTTGCTCATCCCGATCCCCCTCCTCTGCTTTGTTATCGGCCAGCAAGATCGATATGCCCGGTTTGCGATCAGCTCTCCTCTAAAAATACGCTCCTCAAAGCTAACCCCAGCTAACAGGAATTAATTCGCGACTCTCATACTCTCATGCAATTATGGATGGTAGTGATATTAAGCAACCGGTGATATCATGTTCAACCCCGCCAGCGGCGGCGCCTCACCGGGGTCTGGGGTCGCAACCCCAGCGCCGTAAAGATAATGTTGATCGAAAGTGTTAATAGTACGCTCATCCGCGGTTATTTTTCTATATGATCTCAATCTCCATTTCCATGCAGGTTTTGCATGCAATCCCCTCAGCAAACTAATACTGGAATCACGCCACGCGCCGTCTCGCAAACCTCGGCATCCTTGTCATAACATTACAGCCCATATTGCTCTCAGAATAGTCCTGCACAAAAGCATAGGGTAGCAGGGCATAAGACAATGCAGCATATCCGTGTGCTGAACTGATGTCGAACCTCCGCTGCTTCCCCGTAGAGGTCGAGACCTCCTCGGCGTCAGCCTGCGAGACCTCAAATATAAAAACATCCGTTCTGGCAGCCTGCTCCGGGAAATAATATATTCCCAGATTCCGCCTGTTTATAATCGCTTCAGTGTTCTCACACATCGCTGTATGATTGATGCTGACATGATACTGCCAGTCATCCTCTGGAAGCGAAAGACCATTTATCTCATTGATCGTATTCCAGATCGGGATATTTGAACCCGAATTGGTAAATGCGCTCCACACCCTGCCTGGATAGTACCTCATCAATATCTGGTTCTTGGTCTTGCCGTACCCTGCATCGCATATTATCCATTTCGGGTTTTCCCGTGAGACTATCAGTTTCAGCTTCTCAACATGCTGCATGGTATCAATGTCATCAAAAACCCCGGTGTCTATGACATAAAACTTGTTCTTAGTGGTCCTTCCCACCAGAACCCAGCGAGTCTCATCGCCCCGGTCAACGCCAATCACCTTTTCCTCGAACACTGAGTTGTTGAGTTCCTCAGGGCTTCTCACAAGGATCTGTAGCAGCGTGTCAGTAGTAACAGGTTTAGCGCTGCCTGTTGCAAAGAACTGTGCGAGTACCTCATAGGTAAACATCCTTGGAGTCATGTTCTTGCGTTTATACTCCAGCTGTTCCGGGGTAACAAAGCTCGAAAACTCCTGAGTAATATGATACCCGCTTATCTGAGGATCTGCATTGGGATTTGTAGGTATCCATTCCTTCCCGTTCCATTCTTTTTTATCACTTGAGAACCAGATCTCTTCAAAGAATGAACCCTTATCCTTAGGCGTCCCTGCGCAGAATATCTGGCCAGGCGGCAGGTTCACGACTTCCTTGAATACTTCAAATGCTTCTCTTGTCCAGTCCTGCATCTCATCCGCGAATCCGTAATTAACATGAGGTCCTCTCAAACTGTTACCTGTGACCCATGCGCCGCTTGCAAGATACTTTGAGCCGTTGGCAACATCGATCTCGGACTCGGTATTCTTACCCTGGGAAATTAACGGCAGTAGCATCGTATCCCTGCTCTCTGTGAACCTGGGACGGATATGCTCTTTAGTGACACGCCACGCCTGCTGATCACGCGGTGCAGCGACCATTGCTCCTGAATAGGCATTGGTGATGAGCTTGTGTGTGAGAATACTGGCGATGGTCGTTGTCTTGGTCATGCTCCTTGCCCATAGGAGCACGACTATCCTGGCGTTATCATGAAAGACCTGCCTCACATACGGGAATTCCTCAAACTTCATCTGTTTCCCGCGCATCGTGAACAACTTCTCGGAAAAGAGTACCCCATCTTCCTGTAGCTTCCTGTAATTTTCTCTGTTCTTATCCTGTTTCTTTGAATCTTTCTCACGAAGCTTCATAGTCTCTCTCGCCTGTTTCTCCTGCCGCTTACCTACTGAAGCCATACCTATTCTCTACAGTTCTTTAGCCCCGGTTTCCACATGCGCAGCCGGAGTACGCATCTGCTTGTCTCGCATTACCAACTCAGGTTTTTTTTCCTTGATCCGGTTGATATAGTCATCAGCGTAGTCGGACAGCATCCTGTCCTTCCATTCCTTGTCCAGCGCTAACGTATCCCATACGTTGACCAGCATTTCAACCACATGGATTGAATTGGGATGCGTTCCCTTCGAGCCGCGTAAAATTCTGACATTGTGTTCAGGAGCTTTTTGTCTGAAAGCGATCCCAAGTTCCTCAACGAGGCTGTATATCCTGTCGCTGGAACTTACAAACGCCCTGATGCAGGTCTCGTCTGCACTTCGGCGTTTGGCCCTTCGATCATTTGTTCCTGTCATTGATTCCCTCTTTTACCAAAACATATTTCCTGGCTCTCCATTCATAGATGCCCCACAGGGCCAGAATGAAATAAATGAAAAACAGCGATGCTTGCTGGTATTCTTGTACACTATAATCGTGTATGGACCATATTGCGTTGGTAAATGCCCAGATATAGAAACAGGAGTGCATCTTCCTGACATTCATCACCGTTCCTATCAGAGACAGAATTGTCAAACCCCATAAGAGCCAATCTGAGATAAAAAACTGAGATAGCGTGTTTAGTTTTAGTGAGTCCATGAACATCACTGGATATTGCATCCATCTGCTCCAGAAACCTTTGTTGAGACACATCTGGCATGCTGCGGGTGTCCTGGTTTCAAGATGTATGTGTATCCGCCGCGTCTCATTACGCAGCAGCCGTATCGTTTATCTGCGGTCAAAAATGCAATGAGCAGTTTCCGCTTGGTTGGAACAAGCCCTTCTATTGACGATGACCTGAACTTCATTGGCAGCTTCTCGAAGAACTCATTAAAAGCGCGGATCGAGAGGTAAAGACTGATATTATTCCCCGTTGGATAATTGGAAGTTAGCCTCATCCGCTCCTTCTCCTCGAATAACCGCACAGAGGTGCATCTGGTGGACAGAAGCTCTGGCTCACCTTTAGAATCCCATGCCGGAAGTTCGGTTATCTGGTACATTCAATCCCCCCTGGAAGGTCATCGGGCATTGCAGTTATAAGCAGCAATCTTCTGGCGCCATTACTTCCTTTTACTTTCACTCGTTTGATCAATCCCTGCTTCTCGAGATTCATCGTCCACCTGCACGTTCGCTTCAAGTTTTTAGGCAGGTCGTTCCAGAACACCTGTTCTTTTTGCTGGACGATGTGCAGTATCTGATCTTCAGGATGTTCAGCAAACTTAAGGTTGAAACACGGTGAAGGAGAGATATTCGAAAGCGTCCGCTCAGTGAATTGTTTTGTCCTTTTATCAGTCCCAATTCGTTGGTAATCCAGTGTGGAATGTGTATGTATGTCGAATTTGTTTTCTGATTTTTTTGAATACTCATTTGCTGCATACTATTTCACCTCTATTTGCTGTTCTTGCAACCTGCATAAAGTCCATTGTAATTTCTGAACTCTTCTCTTCCATCTCCAGGGCAGCTTTGATGTCAAGGGCCAGACCGCACTTTGAGCAGAACTTCGTTGTGGGAGAATTCATTAAACCGCATCGGGTGCATTTCTTTGGACTCATTTGAACATCTTTTTTTTCATCGGTGACTATCCCGTGCATCTTTAGAAGTGCATCATCAACGTCCCTGCCTGAGAGGTGGACATATATAGCGGCCATACTGCTGCCCTGAACCCATCCCAAGTACTGCTTCATCTGAGCTTCTGTCAGATGCTTTGCTAAGTGAGTGCTTCTGCTGTGCCTGAATAAATGAGGATGGATTCTTTTCTTTATTCCTGCCTTTACAGCTATCCTCTTAAGATGCATCCTGATAGCACCGTATTGCAGGTGTACATTCCTGCCAACCGTACCTATACCGACCCAGACAAAAGCCTCTGGATTATCCCGGAAGGGATGATTCTCAAGCCAGGTAGCGAGATAAGGTGATGAAAAAATTATTCTTACTCTTCGCATGCCCGTCTTGCCGTCCACTATGAGAACGGCTCCATACTGGTCAAACTTCACATGCTTGATTTTTATATCTCCAAGCTCGCTTATCCTGGTGCCGCTTTCATAAAGGCAGGCTACCATTGCCTTATCCCTGGGATGTTCGCAGGCATTGATCATTTTCTCGATCTCTTCCTCGCTGAGCATATCTTCAGGAAGCTTTCTTGAATCTTTTCTCAAGGGTATTTTTATCCAGTCCACAATATCTTCCCTGCCAAGCCATCTGAAGAATTTTCTGATCAGGCTCTTGTAGTCCTGTTTAGTCCTTTCTTCCCTGTCCATGCGCTCAATACGGCCTACAAGCGTCATCATATCCTGCTTAGAGATGCTCTTGAAATCTTGTCCTACCATGTCAGCCAGCACTTTTAGTTCGATAAGTTGCTTCAATACTCTGGCTATCTTCAGACCTTCGGCAAAACAATAGCTCTCAAACTCAAAAATATGCTGTTTGTTTGATTCGTTGATGCTTGAGTTTCTTATTCTATCTTCAGTTGCTTTGAGATTTTTTTCATGGTTGTATAACATTCTTACTTCACTCTCCGTTCTATTCCTTAAGCCTTGAGAGAGCAAGGTGAAAGTAATCCTGAAAAAAGACGAATTGAACTTGTAGTTTTATGCGAGGGATGGGATTTGAACCCACGAACCCCTTCGGGATTAGCCCCTGAAGCTAACGTAATTTATGGCGTAAGCTTTATTAGAGTAAAGGTTGATTTAAGATTGAGTTAGTATGTACAACCCAACGAAACTTATATCCGAACTCGGAAGTAATGCCAATCCCCTGATTGAGTTTAAGCGTGCACTTGAATTGCAGCAACTCGGAAAGAAAACAATCAATCTTCATCTCTTTAAGGCTTATCAGATTCTCAGGCATTATGGCAAACCTGCGGCTGAAATAACCAGGACAGAAATCCAAGACTACATCATCAAGAGGAGAGAGACAAAAGCCCAATGGACCATAAATGGCGATATTATATCGCTCAGGAAATTCTTTGGATGGCTAAAGCCTGGAAACGATTTGTTCGATGGTATTAAGGTAAAAAAGCCAAAGAATTATTTGCCCGTTGAACAACTTCTCACCCCCGATGATGTCAAGAAACTGATCTCAGTATGTAAGAGCCAGCGCGACAGAGCCATTATCATGATTTTATGGGATTCAGCCTGCCGATTAAACGAGGTGCTGAGCCGGAATATCAATCACTACCAGCCAGATGAGCACGGCGCCACTATGATAGTCAGTGGAAAGACGGGGATGAGGAAGGTCAGATTGATTGATTCGCTGCCCGATGTCAGGCTTTGGCTCAACCAGCACCCTCTGAAAAACAAGCCAGATGCCCCCCTGTTCGTCACCGAACGCAGGTATGATCACAAAGAAGGCAAAGTTCAGGAGGAGCGCAGAGTTGACGAGAGAACAGTACAAAACATGCTTAAAACCGTGAGCAAACCGGCAGGAATTAACAAAAATGTTTATCCTCATGCGCTCAGGCACGGCAAGCTAACAATGCTCGTTCGGCAAGGTTTCATGGAAATGGAGCTGCGAGAAATCGCAGGATGGGGGAGGGAGAGCAACATGCCTGCTACATATGTCCATCTCGCTGGCGCGGGTGTTGACAAGAAGATACTTATCAAGAACGGTCTAATCACTGATGATGAGGAACTTATATTTAAAACCCTTAAGCCCGGGAAATGTCCACGATGCTCTACCGATAACTCTGTAGATGCCAAGTATTGCAGTATCTGTGGATTGATTCTCGATCAAAATGTAGCCAAAGATATTGATGAGAAAACCAAAGCCATCCCTGGGTTGCTTGCATCGCTACAGCATGACCCGGAATTCCTGAAGCTCCTTACGAAGCACTTATGAAGAAGTGCTTCATATTACAATAACAATACAACAGTAAGTTAATCCTTATAAACCAAGTGTGCTTATTATCTCTTCAATGCATGAAGCAAGGACCATAGTTCAAAAATTCGGCGTCAAAGGAAGCATATTTACATCCCTTCCGATGTCCGGAAAGATTCCCTCAATCCCCTCAAAGTGGGAGATGAAGTGATGGTATCGGTCGATGGAGAAAAACTTATAGTGATGCCGGTTTTAGCCATCAAGCAAGAGACCTACACCCCTGGGCCAATTCACGGAAGTGATTAGCGATGTTATATCACATTAGTAATATCATAAACCTTTTGGTTGTGGTGGTGTAGGATGATAGCCCTCACTCCTGACCAGGCCGCCAAGGCTAAAGAACTCATTGCTACAGATGATTCGCTGTTGCCACTTTTTCCACCAGTGGAGAGAGCCGTCATCCTCGCGATGAAGGATTATTTTCGGGGTGGAGCTTTGTGAGCGAGTGCAGACCTGATTCTCTTGACTGTGTCCCGGCAGCATATCGAAAGTCTCTGCACATGCTGGTGGCTTACATGCTTAATGTGGCAGACCTTTATTTATATGTTAATCATTTTTTATTTAATGACCGGAGACTCGAACGATGCCTTAGATGATAATACCTTTCTGAGCGGGATGAAAGTAATTTTACATCCTAATATATATTCTACTGTTGGTATTGTGAAGGAAATCGGAATAAAGGTGGACGATAAGGCTGAAATCAAAAAGAATAAGTGGGAGACTGATTATCCGCAAAAGCTAACAGATGGGCACTGCCCCCTGCTTACCTGTCCTGCACTCCTTTCACTATTGTTTTGTGCTCTCTTCCGCAACTGCCGGCTTCGACTCACGATCAGAGAAGTACCTGATCATGAACTCGTGGCATGCCAGGCTGACGATGTCGCTCACAGATGAGAACTCCTTGCCGTCGACCATTTTTTCGAGCCTGGTCTTCAGCCAGGGACTCACTGTAGCGCATATGATGGCCTTGTTGCGATGCCCTTTCGCCACTGCCGTTGCTGTGCTGGCTTTTGTTTTCTTCATGGTTTACCTGAATATTACAATATGCTTACGGTTACATAAATGTTGTGATATCGATCCACTTTATATGACTCTGCTATTACAATAGCAATATTTATTAGTCTAAAGAGCAATATTCGCTTATTATAATGGTAATATAGGAGACACATGACAAAGAGCAAGGGTAAGAGAACCAGGCCGCTAGGCGGAAGTGTACCGACATATATACGCTTTACAAGAGACCAGCTGAAGGCGATGGACGATGCGGTCAAGAGGGGTCGCTTTCTTAATAGGAGCGAGGCTGCGCGGGCTGCTGTGGGACAGATGTTCGGCATTCCGCTACCTGATACCGCGTCATGCGCAAAGCAAAAAGTTGCGGGGTAATCCATGGATACTATGCCAGGCGATGAGGTACAGGTTAGCGCCAGGGTATCGACCGCGGAGCGGGATGCCATAAGGGCACACGGCGGACTGGTACATTTAATTCGCAAGTTCTTAGCGGATAATGCCACTGAAGAAGAGGCGATAAAGCTCGATGTCGGGATAGTCGGGTTTACCAATCGCATCGAAGCATTGGCATCGAGAGAGCGCAAGAAGTCTGAAGCAGGCAGCCAGAAGAAACGGGAGAAGGAGTTGCGCCTGCTAAAGAAGGGACGCAGAGCACACAGGATCAAATCGCCGAAGGAATGGGAAAGGGAGAATAAGCTGTCTTACCTGATGCAGTATGCGGCAGCAGGGCAACTAAAGCAGGCTGATGAAGAGCGCATCGTCCAGAAGATGAAGCTAAAACCCGATATGGTGATAGGATGGCTGCACAGCCCGACGCCTGAGCATATATCACCTGACCTCCTGGAGAAGGCCCGGTGCGACAACTGGGGGAGCCTGCCGAATCTTCAGTCTCTGAAAGAGCAGGACAGGATCAACGAACCCTTTTACGCCCTGCTGATGAAGTGGCTGAACCTTCCCA
>Ga0180732_1002110_pt1 | contig 11046 bp, 11 predicted proteins | sample KR11_01MetaG_FD_148674 | JGI IMG/M metagenome (GOLD analysis project Ga0180732, IMG submission 148674) | Groundwater microbial communities from the Olkiluoto Island deep subsurface site, Finland - KR11_0.1 MetaG | ecosystem: Environmental > Aquatic > Deep subsurface > Groundwater | place...
CAATAATTCCGCTTTGCAACAAGGCCTCGGGTCACTGGCTGTCCAAATCTCCAGCGTGATTTGTCAGCCTGCGTCCCTCAACCTGTTTGCCCCTCGCTTTGCTCGGGGACCATGCCAAACAGGCCTGCGGGAGCTGCCCCTCAACCTTGTTGCTTCGCTCAATTTCTATTGTAGATGTTTGACATCTACACCTCTATCACAACGGGCAGAATCATTGGCCGTTTTTGTGTTTTTTGGAAGAGAAAATCTGCTAAGTTTTCCCTTAAATTATTTTTAATATAGTTCCAATTGGCTGTTTGGTCTTTGCCTGTGCTTTTTTCAACTATAAGAACAGCCTGTTTTCTTGCTTCCCTTAATATCTGTTTAGAAGTATCCAGATGGATAAATCCGCGAGATATTATATCAGGGGAACCAACTACTTTTCCTGTTTTAGAATCAACTACCGCGATAATTACAAAAATACCGTCATTTGATAATGCTCTTCTATCTCGCAGAACAACTTCTTCAAGTTTGGTCTTGCCTAGTCCATCAATAAAAACATAGCTTGTGTCTGCTTTGTCTTTTTCAATATATGGGCGGTTATTTTTTTCAAAGTTTATAATATTTCCATTATCCAAGATAAAAATATTATTTGCTTTAAAATTATCTCCAGAGATTATTTTTTTTGCTTCTTTAAGAAAATAGTGATTAGCATAAACAGGCAAAATATATGTTGGGTTTATTTCCCTGACTACTTTTTTAATAGAATCAATGTTGGTGTGTCCGCTCACATGTATATTCATAATTTCATTATGAATTACATTATCGCTCTGGCGGTATAAATTATCTTTTAATCGTTGGACACTTCTTTCATTACCAGGCACAACAGAGGATGAGAAGACAATAGTGTCTTTTTTTCTTAATTTAAGATATTTATGATTGCCACTAACAATTCTTGAAAGCACAGCCCTATCTTCTCCTTGAGCTCCAGTGCAGAGGACAATAATTTTGTTGTCAGGATACTCGCTAATTTTCTTTATATCAATCACAACATCTTTAGCATCTTTTATATAGCCCAATTTTCTAGCTATGGCAATGTTTCTCTTCATACTGTATCCGTCCAAAGCCACTTTTTTATTTATGCTTTGAGCATAAGAAATAATTCCCTTTATTCTTTCTATTTGGCTGGAAAAAGTGGCGATTATTGTTCTGCCCTTAGTATCGCTAATAATTTCTCTTAAATTTTTCCACATCTCTTCTTCATTTGAAATCGGTTTTTTATTTGTTGAGCCCAAGCTTTCCACTAAAAGAATAGTTGGCTTTGGAAGTTTTGAGAGGTGATTATAGGATATTGTTTTTTTAGAATCAAGATTTGTTCCAATAGTCCAGTCGCCCATATGGATAGCAGTGGCTGAAGGTGTTTTTAGAATAATTCCCATAGAATCCATAATTGAGTGCTCTACTTCAAAAAATTCCATTTTAATTTTTCCAAGATTTATTTTTTCGTTTATAGATTTAATTTCTATTGTTTTGAGTTTTTGGGAACTTCCTTTTTTATGGTCTTCCATTCTGTCTTTGATTAAAGCCAAAGTCAAAGGCCTTCCAATAATCAGGGGATAGCCGAGTTTTTCCAATAAAATAGGAGCTGCGCCAATATGGTCTAAGTGGCCATGAGTAAAAGCAACAGCTTTTATTGTTTTGCTTTTATCTTTCAGATAGTCAACATTAGGGACGACATAGTCAATGCCAGGCATATTTTCTTCAGGGAATTGGATGCCCATATCAATAACAACAATACTGTCTTGATATTCAAAAACAGTCATATTTCTGCCGACTTCTTCTTGCCCGCCAAGAGGGATTATTCTTAGGGCATCTTGATTCATAGGTTTATTTGTTTGTTTTGTGTTTTGCATATATAGAGTTAATCACTGATCATTAATCACTGATCATTAAGGATAAAAAAAGAAAGAAATAACTAATCACTGATAACTCCCTCCGCATCCGCTCCCGCCCTCATAATAAAGAAATCATTGATTATTGATCATTGATCATTAGGGAAAAGAAAGAAAAGAAAAAGAACAACTAATCATTGATCATTGATCAATTTGTGCCGAGGGAGGGAGTTGAACCCTCAAGCCCTTGCGGGCACTGACTCCTGAAGCCAGCGTGTCTGCCAATTTCACCACCTCGGCTCTTGACTCTATCCAATATTAGTGTTAATGTATGAATATCTTGTTTGAGGAGGGTTATAATGAGAAAAGGATGGATGGTTTTTGCGTGCATATTGGGAGTAGCGCTTCTGATAATGGCTATAGTGGTTGCTGGTCATTATATAGCTGTATCCTACTACCAGCTCGCACAGTTCACAGGAGCGGACAATATTGCAGTAATGCCCTTTGCATGGATATTCATATCTGTTCTGTTTGGCGGGGTGTTTCTGTGTTTCGGAGCGATCTTCCTGGCGATAGGCACCCCAAACTCGTTGGATCAGATGCTTGAAAATAGTGCATATCGCATTCTCTCTATCGACCAGTTTGAAGAAGAGGGAAAGAAGCATCTTTTGGTTGTTCCCCTGAAGAAGGAGAACGCCGAGCCGTGCTATTTTCGTCTGGATTCCAACAATGTCCCAGAGAGCGCTATCGTAGGGCGGGTGATTATCAAGGTCAATGGGAAGTTGGAGGTTCTCACCAGAGAAGAACTGCCTATTCCCGAAATGGAAAAACTTGATGAGGGATAGCTCTATCCTTTTCTCGTTTTCAATCCGTGGAAGTCCAACTTCCACATAATGATTATCGCTCTTTATCGGTCCGATCTCTGCACAGAAATACAGCAGAGATCAGGCTTTTCTTTTTTTATTGTGTAGATGTCAAACATCTACATTGAGCAAACATAAGGATGTAGATGTCAAACATCTACATCAATTCAACAATAACAAAAATTAGAGAAGTTTTTTAAAATCCTCTACTAGATTAACTGGTTCTGGGTCTATATTATATGAGAGAGCTAAATAATAAGAGGTCCAATATGATAAGATAATACCATAAAAAACTTTTTCAAGCAAGGATTTTCCCTTAAGCTCTATAATTTCTCCCTTGATTTCTTGTTTCTCAAGAATTTTTTTTGTTAAGTCCATTCTTTCCTGAATTCTTGGATGGTCATTTAAGTCCTTAAATATAATGAAATAGAAATTTCTATTATCTAAATTATTTTTCTTAGTAAATCCGACCATTTCATTATGGTTTAGTTCTGGGAAGTAATTCCAAAAAGCAGGGGACTTAGAATTTTCATTAAAACCAATTTTGCATATCCTTGCTATTATTTTAAGCTTATTAGACGCATAAATAATCGGAATATTTCCATTTATTTTTTTTGCAAGATTTTTAGCATAATCTTTTTGTATTTCTGGAACAATATTTTTTAGTTCTAAAATATCTTCTGGCTTTTCAATTAGACCTGCTTTTTCAAGTATTCCCAAAAGAGCAGATAATTGATACCCAAGCGCCATTCTTGGCTGAATTCCTTTAGGCATTATTGCGATTGGAATATTATTTTGTTCTGCTATTTTTTTAAATTCTCCGTTAGAAGAAATTAAGGCAATATCCAGCTCCTTTTCTTGGGCTTGTTTTAAGCAAGATAGCGCTTCTTCAGTATTCCCTGAATAAGAAATGCAAATTACAAGCCAGTCGTGGTTTATTCCTTTAGGCAAGTCATAGCTTCTTTCTATGGCTAAAGGTATATCTATATTTTTTTCTTCTAAATAAAGCTTTAAAAGATTTCCTGGCAAAGCGCTTCCGCCGATACCGCAAACACAAATACCTTTTTTATTAGCAGGAATTACCAAGTCAGTTGTTGAGTCATATCCAATTTGGAATTGCTTGTTAAAGTTTTTAATTATCTCTTGCATATATAGAGTTAATCACTGATCACTGATCATTGATCATTAAGGATAAAAAAGAAAGAAAAAGAAAGAGAGAAAAAATTATTGTGTTTTTTGTTTGGAGAATTAGTGAAAGAGCTTCTTTTCGATTTTTTAAATTTATATGTATATCTCATTTCAAAACTCTTTTGGTTTTAATATACCAATTTTCAATTTCTGCAAATCTTTGACAGGAATCAGCAATTAGTCCTGGTTCAATGCCTTTTATTTTTTCTGCTACTAAATAAAGATAGCTAGGGTTATATAAGAATATTGCTGGGCTTTGTTTAAGCAGAATTTCCTGTGCTTCAGCATAATTTTCAAACTTTTTTGATAAATCTGTCTCTGTTCTTGCGCTTTCAAGTAGTTTATCTACGCTACTATCTTTAAAATAGGCAAGATTCAACCCAGGATAAACTCTTTGGCTTGAATGCCAAAATGGAAATGGGTCTGGAATAATTCCCAGCACTTGTCCAAAAAGCAGAGCATGATAATCTCTTTCTTTTATTATTTCTTGTTTTATCTTAGCAATGGGCAATGATTCTATTTCAACGCTAATTCCTATTTTTTGCCATTGTTCTTTGATGATTTCTGCGGTTTGATTTAGCATAGGGTCCTGGCTCGTTGTAATTGTAATTTCCAATGGAATAATTTCAGCAGGCGCAATAATACAAACCTGATTAAGTTTTTCTCTGGTAGATGGGCCGACTATGCCATTGCCAACAGTAAGTCCAGAAGGTGTTAAAATTTCATCAGCATATTCTTGCTGAAATCTGATTACTGCATCTTTTGTTTTAGCTCCAAAATAACTGGTTATTTCTTTTTCCGGATAGATTCTGTCGTCAAGAGAGGAAAGGCACTCTTGTAGATATTTGACTACGCTACCTCTCGCTCCGGACTGAATAGTGCTTGAGAATTTCATTGTTTCTGCTGATTTTATTTTCACTAATTTGCCTTCCTGTTCTTCAAATCCATCCTCTCTAAAGAGAGCTAACGCTTTTTCAGAATCAAATGTTGACGAAGCATTTGGCAATTGGAACTGATAGAGCTCTGGCAGGAACGGCGAGTTAACAATTGAACCGTTATTATTCAGGATTTCCTTTTTAATTTCTTCTTTATCAATGGCATAATTCAGGGCTAGTCGCACTTTATCGCTTGTGAGCAATTCTTTTTCTTTTGAATTAAAAAATAGAGCATAATATCTTGGCAGAATAAAACTATGCTCATCAAATTTATATATTTCTTTATAATCAGACAAAGACATTGGAGAGAAAGCGTCAATAATGTTATTTTGCGCTGCTTGATGAAGTTCGTTTTGATTATTAAAGAAGATAAAAGAGATTTCATTTAAATATGGTTTTTTGCCGTAATATTGTGAAAATTTTTCTAAAGCAACTGAATTTATTTTTCCCGCGCTGTCTCTGCTTACATTTTTGATTTTAAAAGCTCCAGAGCCAATTGGCTCAAAATTATAACTATAAAGAGGAAAATTTTGAGATGAAACATCTTTCCAGATATGAGAAGGAAGTATTTTTAAGGTTAGTGTTTCTAAAAATGCTGGATAGGGATTTTTCAGAAAGAGCTTGAGCTGGAAGTCAGATATTTTTTCTGCTTCAACATCAAGCCATTGGGCCTGGATAGGGCTTTGAAAATCTGGGTTTTGGATTGTCTTAATAGTAAATATTACATCATCAACAGTTAAAGGTATTTTGTCGTGGAACACTACATCCTGTCTCAAAGTTAGGAGATATGTTTTGTTATCATCTTCTATAATATAGTCGCTAACTAAGTCAGGCAACAGATTGCCTTGAGAATCGTATTCAAAAAGTCCAGAATATATTAGGTTTATTAAGTCCCTGTCAGAGTCGTTTGAAGAACCGTAAACTGGATTAATAAATCTTGGTTGCCCAACCACGCCCTCTCTTAAGATGCCACCATTCGCTGGGATTAATTCCGTGTTTGTTTGCCATAGATTGATAGTCAGAACAATGCCAGAGATTAAAAAAATCAAAAACAGGACTGAAAAAATATATCTTTCTTTTTTATCTAAGATTTTTGGTAGAAATTTTAATAAGCCGAGCTTTGGAAAAGATTCCTTTTTTGGCTTAAGTTTTTTTAGAGATAATTTAAGCAAATTTTTAAGTAATAAGATTTAGAATAGATAAAAGAATAAACAGGGCTCCAAGAACTACAGTTGCCCAGAATATTTTTTTCTCTGCGCCTCTTTTGGTGCCATATGTTGTTCCGCCTTCTTGTCCAAAAGCAGAGCCCATAGCCGAACCCCTTTGCTGTAAAAGAATTCCAGCTATTAAAAGCGCAGACACAATTATTTGTATAATTATTAAAATGTTATTCATAATGATGTCTTCGTCTTTGCCAATTGCGTCTGGCTAATGCATAAAAGAAAAAACTAGTTAGCCAGATAATCAAGGTTGCGTATAGTAAAGACGAGAAATTTGTTATTTTTAAATTATTAGGGAATATGATATTGGACATAAGCCAAACTATTCCGATATTTATTACTAACCCAATTAGACCAAAAGTCAATAGACGGAGAGGAGTTAGAAAAAAATTAATAATCGGTTTTATAAGATAATTCATTATACCAAAAACAAGACCAATTAAAAGAAGGGTTTGCCTTGTTCCTATAAAAACGACATTGGGTAGGAACTCTGCAGCTAAATAAACTCCAAAGATTCCTGCCAAGATTTGGAAGAAAAAACTAATCATTATGTTATTCTAACATTTTTGGATTTTAGAGCAACTCAAATGCTTGACATAATTGTCAATTTAATTTAAGGTATAAATCACAATAATTAATATACTATTATATATGAATGTAAAACCTTTAGCTGATAATGTGTTAATTGAACCAGTTGCTCAAGAAGAAAAAACAAAGAGCGGGATTTTTTTGCCGGAAAGCGCTAAAAAAGAAAGACCAGAGCAGGGCACTGTAATTGCGGTTGGTAGTGGCAAGAAAACTTCATCTGGCAAGATAATTGAAATGCAAGTTAGTGTTGGCGATAGGGTTCTTTTTACTCAATACGGTCCTAATGAAATAGAAATTGATGGCAAAGAGTATTTAATTGCCAAGCAAGAAGATATTTTAGCAATACTTGAATAATTAACTTATTTTAATTTTATGAGCAAATTAATTTATTATTCTGAAAATGCAAGGAAAAAGCTTAAGGCGGGTGCTGACAAGTTAGCTGATGCAGTTAAGGTAACATTAGGCCCAAGAGGGAGGAATGTAATTTTAGGTCAAAGTTATGGTGTTCCTATTATTACAAACGATGGCGTAACAATTGCCAAAGATATTGAGCTAGAGGATAAGGTTGAAAATATGGGCGCTGAAATAGTCAAAGAGGTTGCATCAAAGGCCAATGAAATGGCAGGTGATGGGACGACTAGCGCTACTGTTTTAGCTCAAGCAATTATTTCCGAAGGACTTAAAAATGTTGCTGCTGGAGCTAATCCTTTAGCATTGAAAAAGGGGATTGAAGCAGCAAGCAGAAAAGTTGTTGAATATTTAAAAAATGTTTCCAAGCCAATGACAGGCAGAGACGATATCGCGAAAGTTGCGACTATAGCTGCAGAAGATGAAGAGCTTGGCAATCTTATTGCAGATGTGATTGAAGAAGTTGGCAAAGATGGAGTAGTAACAATTGAAGAATCAAAGACATTTGGTTTACAAAAAGAAATAGTCAAAGGCCTTCAATTTGATAAGGGTTTCATCTCTCCATATATGATAACTGATGCAGACCACATGAGAGCTGAATTAGATGACCCTTATATTCTTATAACAGATAAAAAAGTTTCTTCTATAAAAGAATTAGTGCCTATTTTGGAAAAAGTGGCGCAAACCGGCAAAAAGGATTTTGTCTTAATTGCTGATGATGTAGAAGGCGAGGCATTAGCCACTCTATTAGTTAATAAAATCAGAGGCGTTTTAAATGCTTTGGCAGTTAAGTCACCCGGCTTTGGCGATAGAAAAAAGGAAATGTTGGAAGACATTGCCGTTCTTGTCGGAGCAAAGGTTATTTCCGAAGATGTTGGGTTAACTCTTGAGAGTGTTGAAATAGATATGCTTGGTAGCGCGAGAAAAATTAGCGCTACTAAAGAGAATACTACGATTATAGAAGGACGGGGAGATAAATTAATGCTTGAGGCAAGGATTAATCAAATTAAGATGCAGATAGAAGATGCGGAGTCAGAATTTGATAAGGAAAAATTAGAAGAAAGATTAGCTAAACTTTCTGGTGGCGTTGCTGTTATTAAAGTTGGCGCGCCTACTGAAGTGGAGCAAAGGGCAAAGCAGCATAAAGCAGAAGATGCTTTATCTGCAGCCCGTTCCGCATTAGAAGAGGGAATTGTTCCCGGTGGCGGAGTAGCTCTTTTGGGAGCTGTGAAAGAACTTGATGACTTAAAAATGACAGATAAAGATAGCCAGACAGGAGTGAACATTTTGAAGAAAGCCATAGAATCGCCAGCTCGCCAAATTGCTCAAAATGCTGGAGTTGATGCTGGGGTTGTGGCAGCGAAAATTAAAGGCAATGGAGAATTTGGATTTGGATTTAACGCCCAGACATTAAAATTTGAAAATCTTATGCAGACAGGTATTATTGACCCAACCAAGGTTGTGAGAGCTGCTTTAGAAAACGCGGTTTCAGCAGGAGCTACCTTTTTAACCACAGAAGTAGTTATTTCAGATAAGCCAGAACCGAAAGATAGGCAGCAAATGCCGAATCCTTATTCAGATATGTAATCAAAAATACGAAGCAAAAAGCCCTTGCTCAAAAAGCAGGGGCTTTTTGATAAATAACACATTTAATTGTTGTTGTGATATAATGAGTTATGCACACGAAAACTATTGACACATATCATAAATGATATATTATGACTACAAGGTAAAATTTTACAAGGACTCTGAAATAGGCAATATCCCAGTATTAGAATATATTGAAAAGTTAAATGAAAAAGAAAAGGCAAAGGTTTTAAAATATATTGAATTTTTGAGGCAACAGAAAGGATATTTAGATGAGCCATATTCAAAACACATTAAGGGCAAGGTTAGGGAATTAAGAGTAGATTTCAATAAGAAAAGACATCGCATATTTTATTTCCTATTTATAAACAAAACTATAATTTTATTGTACGCATTTACAAAGAATACTCAAAAGACGCCGAGAAATGAAATTTTTAGGGCAGAAACAAATTACATAGATGTTTTAAAAAATAAACAAATATATGAATAAAGAAAGCAAAATTAAAAAAGCAATAGATTTTCAAGAATATCTTTCAGAACAGCTGAAGAATAAGAACATCAAGAAATATTATGATAAATATGGTAAGCAAATAGAGATTGCTTATCAGATTTTGCAATTAAGGAAGAAGGAAAAGATGTCGCAGGCCGTGCTAGCCAAAAAATTAGGGACTAATCAAAGCAATATTGCCCGTATGGAATCAGGGCAGCAAAACTTTACCACAGAAACGCTTCAAAAAGTCGCTAAGGTTTTTGATCGCGATTTAAAGATAGAGTTTGTCAAATAACTGAACGACATTATTAATCGAGCAGTTTTCTTGCTTGATTTTTTTGTTGAAAGAGCTATAATATCATATAATAATTTATTTAAAAAACTATGACTTTTATAATTGTAATAGGAATAATCGTTGTCGTCGCACTCTTAGCCATTGCTGCTATTTTTAACAAATTAGTGGTTTTAAAGAATAGGGCTAAAGAGGCATGGGCTGACATTGATGTTCAGTTAAAAAGAAGGTATAACTTGATTCCTAATTTAGTAAATGCAGTAAAGGGCTATGCCACACACGAAAGAGAACTTTTTGAAAAAGTTACTCAAGCAAGGAGCCAAGCAATGAATGCTCAAGGCACAGAAGCAAAAGGAAAAGCAGAAAATATGCTTTCTGATACTTTAAAATCCCTTTTTGCTGTTGTAGAAAACTATCCTGATTTAAAGGCATCTGAAAATTTTAAGCATCTTCAAGAAGAATTGGTTGATACTGAAGATAAAGTTCAGGCGTCTCGCAGATTTTACAATAACAATGTAAAGTCCTTGAACATTAAGATTGAGAGTTTTCCTTCCAACATTATTGCAAAGGCGTTCAATTATAAGAAAATGGATTTGTTTGAGCTAGCAGTCCCAGGAGAGAGAGAAGCGCCAAAAGTTGAATTCTAAGACAATAATTATCGTTTGATTATTAAATCGCTCGGATAGTTGCCTCGAACTGACGCAGTCGATTTCCCCTGCGAGGAAATCGCTGCTCGCCCTCGGCCTCGCTCTTCCCGCCTACGGCGGGAAACCATGCCCGCTCGCCCTGCGTGATGCATTTCTCAACAACTATCCTCGCTTTTTTAATTTTATTAGAATAATAAATTTTAGCGATGACCTTATACAATGTCGCAGAAAAGAATGTCCGCAAGACCTGGTTTTTAATAACCTTTTTTTTGCTTTTTATAATCGGAGTTGGATGGATTTTTAGTTTAGCATTAGATAGCATAGAGATTCTTTTTGTGGCAGTGATTATTAGCGTATTAATGAGCATTACTAGTTATTGGTATTCAGATAAAATAGTGCTTTCAATGGCTGGGGCTAAACTGATTAAAAAATCGGATAACCCTACATTATATAGAACTGTAGAAAACCTTTGTATTACAGTTGGTCTGCCATTGCCTAAAATTTATATTATAAACGAGAGCCAACCAAATGCTTTTGCTACTGGGAGAAATAAAGATAATGCTGTAGTTGCGGTTACCACAGGACTTTTAGAAAAACTTGAAAAAGTAGAATTAGAAGGAGTTATTGCACACGAATTATCGCATATAAAAAATAAAGATATGCTTTTACAGACAGCTGTGGTAGTGTTGGTGGGAGTTATTGCGATTGCGTCAAATATGTTTTTAAGAATAAGTTTTTATGGCGGTGGAAGAAAAAGGGATTCAGGCAAGGGAAATTTGGGTGCATTAATTATGATTTTGGGGGTTGTCTCAGCAGTGCTGGCGCCGATTGCAGCTAATTTAATAAAATTGGCAATTTCAAGGAAAAGAGAATTTTTATCAGACGCTTCTGGCGCTTTAATAACAAGATATCCAGAAGGACTTGCCAGAGCTCTTGAAAAAATCGCTAATGATCCGG
>Ga0180732_1002111_pt1 | contig 11035 bp, 11 predicted proteins | sample KR11_01MetaG_FD_148674 | JGI IMG/M metagenome (GOLD analysis project Ga0180732, IMG submission 148674) | Groundwater microbial communities from the Olkiluoto Island deep subsurface site, Finland - KR11_0.1 MetaG | ecosystem: Environmental > Aquatic > Deep subsurface > Groundwater | place...
CAGGCTTTCTGACCAGACATAAGCGCATTCTGAAAGAGGATGATTTCATCTTAATAGATATAGCTCCGATTTATATGACCTATCCAGGAGATTACACCACCAATCACGTCTTTGGCAGTAATCCTGAACTTGAGGCGCTTGTTACGTATGCGCGTGATATTTCACGCAAGATCGCTGAGCATGCAAATAACACGATGATGGTTGCAGATCTATTCCGCTACGCTCAGGAGCTTATTCGTGAAACCTCTAATTACAGGCTCCTTTTTCCTCCACTTATATCCCTAGGACATCGCCTTTTCAGGATACACCCTCTCGAAAATTATCCGGAAACAGGGCTTTCATACTTGATCTTAAAAAAATTTCCGTTCATTAACCCAAGCAACCTCACCCTGATGAATGGAGTATGGATCGTTGAGCCATATCTGATGCACAAGAATAGAGCTGCGAAGTTCGAGGAGCTTGTATTTGTTGGGGGAAAATCGGTGATACTGGATAGTTTGTGAATATCATGCAGGAAGAAAGTTATCTCTAATGAATATAATAAAGTATTTGATTCAACAATTACAATATTCCACAGGAGATGTTTTTCATGACAACAAGAGAAGAGTTAGAGAAGTTGGCAATAGCCTGTGAAGAGTGTGCAAGTAAATATCCTGCTTCATTTGATAAACACCTTGAAAAATGTCCTGTGTGCAATAAGTACAAAATCGAGGCTGAGAAGATCAATTATATGATGGAAGCTGTGCAGATGCTTGCATAAAGGGAAATAAGAAACCGCGGGCAAAATAAGGGAATTAAATATTGGATCATATGAATAGCGATAAAAAAGAGCCGGTCAAAGAGATGATAGGATTCCTGGATGAAATAGCAAAGATCCAGACAGCCATAGCTGATTTCGAGTGTGGGCAAAATTTGAATATTGCAATAATATCTGAACCCTTTGCGGGAAAGACGACCATCCTTGATGTGATCGAAAAGATGAATTCGGAAAAGGTAACAAGGCTGTCGTTTTCATCGATAGTTAAAAGCAAAGAAGACATCAAGATCCCTGAGAATTCAAAAAGAGTCGTGATCATCGACGATTGTAATTTTCTTTATGAACGCAAGATCGGCGGTTTTGAAAACCTGGAGTATTTCTTAAGATCAGTAGTAACTTCCAGCAACATCTTCATTACTACCTGGAATCTTTATTCATGGAATTATCTGGACGAAGTTTTCAATATAGGAGATATTTTTCCAGTACAGATAAAGCTGCCTAAATTCACAAAAGATCAGGTCAAAGAAAGCATATTATCAAAGTATGAAGCTAATGAGATAAAATTCGAAGAGGATGTTGAATTTGAAAAAGAGAAAGTTTTTGAACCAAGAAAATTCACAATTTCTATAAAGCCTCTGGAAAAGAAAATTCACATACCTTATTATAAACTAAATTATAGTCTCCTTAAAGTCAGATTATTAAAAAAAGAAGAAAGAGTTGGCATTGAGGAACTAATTTTTGAAAAGATACAACGTATTTCAAATGGAAATCCGGGAGTGTCGAAGATCATATGGAACAAAAGCCTCGAATATCCAATCATCAAACCAAGTAAAATAAATGATGTATCCTTTAATATCGATCTTGATTATAAAGAGTCATTTGTTTTATTTCTTATTCTATCCATGAAATCCATCAATAGTGATGAACTTTCAGAGATCCTGGGGCCTGATTTTCAGGTCGACAAGATAATTTTCCGTTTGTCTAATCAGGGTTTGATAGCAGTCGATGATGTTTCATGCAATATAAAACCAGAAGCATTAAAAAGCATCGCAGATTTCCTGAAGAAATTAAGGCTGGTGTGGTAGATGGCTGAAAATATCCCTGTTGAATTGCCAATCGTTGATATTTGGACTATAATCAACTCAATATTAGTGATATTAATCGCTTACCTGTTTATCCGGGCTATAACTTTTATTCTCGTTGTGATATCGGAACGTGCTGGTCAGTACAGGATAACAGTGAAAATGGTAATTCCCTTATTGAAATTTTCAATATACGGTATTGCAATTTATATTGTATTAAAAGATATTCTCCACCTTGGAAGTGAGCAGCTCATACTTTTCGGGGGTCTCCTGGGTGCAGGTATTGGTTTTGGTTTAAAGGACCTCTTTGCTGATATAATAGGTGGGATAATAATCACGCTTGAAAAACCATATCAGGTGGGGGATAAGGTAAAGATAGGGGATTATTATGGCGAAGTCAGTGATATTGGATTACGTGCAACCAAACTCGTCACACCTGATGACAATCTTGTTTCTGCGCCGAATTATCTGTTTTTCACTCAGGCAGTAGCAAGCGCAAACGCCGGCGCGCCAGAGATGATGGTGGTCATAGACCTGTTCATAGATTCGGATTCAGACTCAGTTCGGGCAATAAAAATATTGAAAGAATCAGTAGCGACCTCAAAATATGTTTATATTTCAAAGAAACGTCCTTATACTGTTCTTATGAAGGATTTTCCTTTCTATCGGCGCCTGCGGGCTAAAGCTTATGTGAATGACTTAAGGTATGAGTTCGAATTCGAATCCGAAGTAACAAGAAGGACATGGATCGAATTTTCAAAACATGGTATCAAAGCTCCGAAGGTGAACGTTATGGAAGCTGGAACTTTGAGTAAAGCAGGATAAAATGCCTGTTAAGAAAAGGTCTACCAAAACCGGTCTTCCTCCAGGTGTATTGATCCATATCGGAGAGAAAAAGGTAGAATTAGTAAAGATCAATATCCTTGAATATGACGAAAATCAATTTGAGGAAAAAGAGGTCAAGACAATAGAGGAATGTTTTCCCTTCAAAGATAAGCCAACTATCACATGGATAAATATAGATGGTCTCCACAAGGTTGATATAATAGAGAAGATCGGAAAAAACTTTGATTTCCACCCCCTTCTTCTTGAAGACATCCTGAATACCGAGCAGCGCCCTAAGATAGAGGATTTTGAGACCCACATATACATGGTCTTGAAAATGCTCTATTATGATAATATAACAAATGAAATAAACTCAGAGCAGGTCAGTATAATTTTCGGACAAAATTTTGTCATTTCTTTCCAGGAAAAAGAAGGTGATGTTTTCAATCCTATAAGGGAAAGGATCAGAATAGGTAAAGGTCGGATCAGGAAGATGGAGGCGGATTATCTTGCCTATAGTTTAATAGATGCCATTGTTGACAACTATTTTTTGATCCTTGAAAAACTCGGAGAAAGCATCGAAGATGTTGAAGAAACGATGATAGCCAAACCCACACCCGAAACATTACATGCAATTCATAGATTAAAACGAAAGATGATATCTTTACGTAAGTCAGTATGGCCTTTAAGAGAGGCTGTCAGTGCCCTTGAAAGATCAGATTCTTCATTGATCCAGGAACCCACACGGATATATCTAAAAGATGTTTATGACCACACAATTCAGGTAATTGATACAGTAGAAACATTCAGGGATGTGCTTTCAGGAATGCTTGATGTTTACCTTTCAAGTATCAGTAATAAAATGAATGAGATCATGAAGGTACTGACGATAATTGCAACCATATTTATTCCCCTGACTTTCATCGCAGGTGTTTATGGGATGAATTTTGAGAATATGCCTGAACTCAAATGGGACTGGGGATATCGGGTTGTGTGGTTTGTTATGCTGATAATGGGTATTTCAATGCTTGCATACTTTAGAAAAAAGAAATGGCTATGAATCCATCAATTCCAGTTATTTTGAGCCGGACTGGGGATGTTTGTCAAGATAGCTTTTTATCCTCTCGCTCATGACCTCGTCATGAAAAACAAGTTCCATATGCGGATATGCTATCTCCACTTTATCTTTGTTCTCAGGTTTGTTGAACTCAGCAAGCAGCCTTCTGTATATCTCGCTCCTTAGGGCAGGCACCTGCCTGGGATAGCACATTATCCTGACTCTTATCGTGACGCTTGATGCAGCGAACTCCACTCTCAGGACAGGTTCTTCAAGAGCGAACTCCACCTGCACGCTCTCCGGGGTCATTTGCCTTATCATTTGCGCCGCCTTTCTCATTTCTTCTCCAGCTACATCCTTCGCTACGTTGAAAATTATTTTTTCAGCAAGATCAAGTTCGCTCTCGTATGTGATATCAATGGGTACTGAGAGCCATATATGGGGGACGTCATAAGTGTAATTGGTGATGGGTTCAAGGAACACGGTGCTGTTGGGTATGATCACATTTTTGCCTGTTACCGCATCGTTCGGGGCCACCTCTTTCAATACTGTGAACAACATGGTGATATCCTCGACATCTCCAAGAATATCCTTTCCCTTGATATAGATCCTGTCGCCTATCTTGTAGGGGCGCTTTATTATTATAAGGAACCACGCTGCAAAGCTTAATATCACCTGCTGAAGCGCGAATGCAACGCCAGCCCCTATAAGGCTTAGAGAGATGCCCAGTGAGGAAAAATTCCCGAATACACCAGTAATAAAATAGAACGACAAGAGCAGCTATAAGACCGAGATACCACAGGATTTCCTTTATCGATCCATGTTCGTCTTTTTCAGTTATTCGCTTCACCTCCTTATCTTTCTATCTTCACAGGCGGGAAACCGACAATTTCAAAGGTTGCAGATGCTATCTTAATATCTTTCTCAGGCAACAACTCTTCAAGTATCCTTTCGCTCATTGCATGCCTGACAAGCCGCCTTTTGCGAGGGTCAACAACGTATCTCAGGCGAAGGTCTATCCAGTTATCTGTTATCTTGATGAAGATATTTTCATTGACATCTGCCTGGGATATCAGGTATTTATCTCCCAGGCTGACAAGTTCGATCTTTGCTTTTTCCTCGAAGGGCTCTGATATCTCATGGGCTATCTTTTTGAGCATATCCCGGGCTTTCTTATAATTGCTCTCATATGTGAGCATAATAGTGATCTCATCCCAGATGAACGAGAAGTCCTTGGTATAATTCTTTACAGTTTTATTCAAAATAAAAGAGTTTGGTATCTGAAAGATCCTTCCTGAATACTGGTCACCATCCACCCATTCCCTGATCTCCATAAGGGTCGTATAAAAGATCTTAATGTCAATGACATCACCCAGGTCATTATCGACCTGTATCCTGTCCCCTGCCCTGAATGGGCTCGTAAAAAAAATAATAAGACCGCCTGCCACGTTCCTGAGCAGGTCCTGAAGGGCTATCGCTATCCCGGCGCTTAAAAGACCGAATGCCACAACAAGTGTGGTTGTCTCCTGGAACCACACGCCGATGATGGCGCCGAAGGTCAGGATAGAAACAACCGTTGACACCGCTTTTCTGATGGAATATCTTTCTCTTGTCTCCTGTATCTCTCGCTTAATGATGTTCTCAATAAATATGTTCAGGATATAACCTATCAGCAGGATTACGACAGAATATATTGCTTTTATCAGCGTGGGATTTGACTGGAAAAAATAATTGACGTAAATGATAGATCCAGTCAACAATATCAAAAAAAAGATCTTTAATCCCCTGATAAAGTCCATCAAACAATATTGTTGTCCTGATAATATAGACTTTTCTGTATTAACTTTTTTATAATAAAAATTTGAACTCATGCAGGGTTTTTATCCTGTATCAACCTTATTTCCGTGAATCCAACGATGTCTATTGCGGCTGATGCAATATTGATATCTTATATTTTTCTCCTTTCTACTGGACCTGATAAAGTCCATAAAAGCATCATTAGATGTGCAATCAATAGTATTATCTACCCGGAACTAATATTATCAACTGGGAGAATAAGATGATTATATTCCGGAATATTGAGATTGCCCTTGTTGATATGAATTCAGGTTTGAAAATAGGAGAAGATCATTCATGAAATACCTTTTCGGGGATACAACGGATTTCCCCCTTCAAAGAGACTTTCTTAAGCTGCTGGACAATTTCACCGATACCAGCGTTAAGGCGATAACGCTTGAAAATACAGTGTTAGAACTCAAAGAAACAATAATTGACAGGCGGCGACTGAAGAACTCTGCAGTGGATGAGATGGATACTTTTCTCCTGACAGTCGAGAACGCCATTTCAGATGCTGTCGGAACAAGCAAAGAACAGGAAATCATTATTCAATATGCTGACAAAAGTAAAGAGTTTCTTAATAAATTCATAGAAGATGGCAAGAACAAAATATCAGATGAAATACTTCAGGAAATCGCTCAATTAGAAAAAAAAATCGAGGAAGCTAATGAGGGGGATCGGAAAACGCTGGAATCTTTTTTTATTCAGGATCCTGTCCATATAATTAATAAGAAATATGCTATTAAAGCTACTTTAGAAGGTTACTCTGCAAAAGTTCAGGTTATTTGCGAAGGCAATATCACCTGTGTATTTGAAATCGTTTCTTCAGAAATCCCTTTCTGGGACGGCCATCTCAAGGCCTTTGATTTTGTAAGGGGTGTGGAAATACCTGCCAGGATGAAAAAACCTTTTTTAAAAAAGGAAGAAGTGCCGGATATTGTCAGAATAGATGATTATTTTCTCACTGACCTTTTCCTTTCAGGAAAAGAACTTGAAGTGGTCTTCAAGAAAAAACTTGATACAGCAGCGGAAAGGTTCAGATTGAAACTGAATTTCACTGACGAATTCGAAGTTGAGGTATTCCATGCTGAAGAAAACAAGGTCGAAAAGAATATTCTGGCAGTTCCGGAATTGAAACCCGCATTCAACATTATGGGGCTGCGTGAACTGGGAGAAAAAATACAGGAGCGAACGGACACGCTATATCCAGGAAAAAAGAGATTAAATTATATCCATCTGGATGTTAAAGATGTAATAGAAGAGAACATCGTCTTTGAACTGATGCAGAAAGTCGCTGAACTCTTTGCTCCGATCATTGCTGATATAAAAGAACACAGCCCCTTCGGGGAAGAACTCTCTCTAAAAGCGGAAGATGAAACCGGAAATAGAAGCGAGATATATCTTAAAAAGTCACAGGTCATTGATAAGCTCGATGCGATAATTGATAAAGGTAATAAGTTATTGGAAATATTAAGGATGGGATAATTAGATAATAAATTCAGGGAGGAGTCAGATGTTTGAAAAGGTATTAATTCCAACCGATTTTTCTGAGTATGCTCAGAAAACACTGGAATGCATCGGTGATATTCCAGGTGTAAAAGAAGTTGTGATTCTGCATGTGGTCGATACAGCTCATCTTTTAAAAAAGGGACTGGGGCAAGACCTCTATATTCAGGATGCCAGGATCCACCTCGATGAGATGAAGAATCAACTCGAAAATATCGGGCTGAAAGTCAAAGTGAAGATAGAAGTGATAACAGGGATAGATGTTTCCCACGCGATCCTGGAAAATCTGAATAAAGAAAAGATAACTCTTGTCGTAATGGGTGCTCATGGAAAAAGTCTTATCGAAGGCATCCTTCTTGGAAGTGTTGCCACTGATGTGCTGCGCTATGGAAATTCACATGTTTTGATCATGCGTCATAAATTCGGACAGAGGCATGGAGATAAAGAATATGAAAAATCGTCCCCTGATATTTTTTCAAAAGTGCTTTTACCTGTTGATTTTTCCGGGCCTGCAATGGAAGCAATATCGCGGGTCAGGGATTTGAAAGGGACAAAAGATGTCGTGTTTGTGCATGTTGTTGATAAAGGAGAAACACAAGTTGAGATAGATACCTGTATTAAAGAGGCAAAAAAGAGGCTTGAAGATATCGCAAAAGACTTCAGGGGCGAAGGTATAAAGGTCAAAATACATGTTCTCACCGGAAGTCCCTCAGAAAGCATCATTTCATTGGCAGAAGAGGAAAATGTATCACTTATAATAATAAGTACTCTCGGAAAAGGTATGTTCAGGGAACTTCTTCTCGGAGGTACAGCTCGTGATGTGGTCAGGCGGACGAACAGGTCGGTTCTTGCGGTAAGAGCCAGGAAAGGATAGATATTTGAAAATAATTATAGTCGAATGAACAACAGGCAGTTAGCAATAAAGAATTTAAATGATTAATCTCAACTATGATTGATACAAAATGCCTGTTGTCATAAAAAGACTTCTTCTGGATGTCCTTAAACCCCGTGAATCATCCATCATTGAACTGTCCAAAGTCATTTGTTCAATAAATGGAATAGATGAGGTGGAAATAATAGTAAGCGAAGTTGATTCTAAGACAGAAACTCTTAAGGTGACGATAAAGGGATCGCAAATAGACTATGGTGAGGTCATGAAAGTGATAGATAAACACGGTGTCTCAATAAAGGGCGTGGATGAGATCAGTGCGATCAAAGATGATTCTATTTAGTTATTGCATGAACTCTACATTAATTGTTTTCATATCAACCTTTGAATTAAGAATCCAATAATGAACGCTAATGTACCGAAAACCACCATTCTCAATCCTTTCATCAACGGGTTCCGGTTGCCAAGTCTTCCAAGGTAGGTTCCTGCTATAAAGAGAATGCCAAGTGCAAGAGTTATTGATACCAGCGAAGAAACCGTTATGCTTAAAAATCCTTGCAATGATAAAAACAAAGGGATAAGTAGTATGCAGCAACACAAAAGAGGTGTCAGGAAGTTGATGATGGAGATCATGAACACAGAAGTCCTGTCACGCTCACTGATAACAGTATTATCTAATTTTCGAAACATTGCTTTTTCAAGTTCTGCGATCTTTATCATCCTCTCCAGTTTTTCCGATTCATAGGTACTGACCCCTGTCGATATTCCTAATGCGATACTGCTGGCTACGAGTGTTCTCATTATCAAATGCAGATCCTGGTTCGCTGCAAAAGCTGATCCTACGATTATGCCTATTTGCATGAAAGTTGAATCAAATAATGTATTGATAAAGAACCTCCGTAGAATAGATCCGAATTCTCTGTCCTTCATAAATAAAATATTTTGCTTCAAACTTGTCATACTTCTTATTTTCATAGTATTCTAATTCGATACTATTAACATTTCTTTTTGTGGATCATGAACCTGATCCCATTTGCCTGCCAGATCCTTTCCATCTTTGAAAAAGTATAAGAAAAATAATACATTCAAATTAAGGACTTGAAGAATAAGAATAGATTTTTTATACTTTAACTTAGATATTATAAAATAAAAAATCCCCGATCAAAGGAAATAGTATTACTCACTAACAATGACTGAAATATTATCATCAGTAGAATTCCAGATGAGCCTGCTTCTTTTCGTAGCTCTGGCAGGGTATCTTATCGCATCACACATAAACCAGTCAGCAGTGGTCGGGATCATCCTGGCAGGTATCGCTGTAGGACCCAGCTGGTTGGGGCTTGTGACCTATACGGATTTTGTTTCAAGCCTTGCACACCTTGGGGCTGTTGTCCTGCTTTTTACCGTAGGGCTGCATTTCAAACTCAAAGAGATAACCAATATTAAGAACTTTTGGATCGCATTTTTGGGTATCATTGTCCCGTGGATAGCTGGTTATTATCTGGCGATATATTCTGGTTTCGATTTTGGCGCCTCAATTTTTATTGGAACAGCCCTTACAGCGACAAGCATAGCGATAACAGCGAATGTCCTTAAAGAGATGGATAAATTGCAGACAGATACAGCAAAAGCAATAATTGGCGCTGCGATCATAGATGATGTTCTGAGTCTGCTTGCTCTTTCCATTTCACAGGAGATAGTAGCTGGTGAGGTCTCAATATCATTGATACTTGTAACGATAGTAAAAGCGGCAGGTTTTCTCATCATAGGCAATTTTTTTGGCAAATTCCTGGCACACAATGTCATTACCAGACTGGATAAAACCCGTACCGTGCATAAATACCCGGAGTTCATTTTTATTTTTGCCATGATGGTCGCATTTTTTTACAGCATGACAGCCGAGCTTATAGGACTTTCAGCCATAGTAGGATCATTTCTTGCCGGTGTTTCCCTTGAAGGCACAAAATTGGAGCGCGGCTTGAGTTTTAGAGAAGGGGCTGAATATCTCCAGATAATCTTTGCCTCTCTTTTCTTTGTTTCCCTGGGGGTTCTGGTGGATCTGCATGAATTAACAATGGATCTTGTATGGTTTTTGCTTATCCTGTCCGTGGTCGCTATTTTGACAAAGGTTATAGGCTGCGGTATTCCTGCAAGATTATATGGCATGGACATGAAAGATTCTCTGATCGTTGGTTTTGGGATGTCTCCCAGGGGGGAGGTCGCAATGATAATCGCTTTAATAGGACTGAATCAAAATTTGATAAACCAGGAAACATATATCGTCCTGATATTGATGAGTCTCCTTACAACAATTTTCACCCCTATAGTATTGAGGAACTGGTTATACCGGGAAAAGCCAGGTTGATTTTTACTTAAAAATTAGACATATTTTTTATATGTTAGCATATCACATCAAATTAGAAATGAGTTTTTTGGTTCTAATTTGATTTCCTCAACTATTATAGATTAATTAATAGTGAAAATGATATCAAAAACAGAAACAAAATTGTAATAAACACCCTCATCGTAGACAACAAGGCCTTCCATTCTTCCTTATTAAATGTCAATAACCGGGTTACTTTCATCATATTATTAATAATGAAGGTGGCAAACCCGCTAATCACGATGCCAAAAAACAACACGATCCATAAAATTCCCTGTCGGATCCACTCTAGCGGCCCATCCATTACCGAACTCAACCCCGGGATGTTCACTACCGAGACTCCGGCAAATTTAAAATGGTACCCATTACACATAAATGAAGGCATCCCTAACGAATCCTGAATAAAATACTTGCAACTAAAATATTCACTAAATGCATACGACAACAACCAGGCAAACAACAAAGCTACCCCTGCGCCCAAAATAATGTTGTATACAACCGTCTGCCGCCACACAAAACCAACCCCATTTACTATCCATCCCCAAACCTTCTTGGTATTATTCTTTAACTTACCTTGACTTTGTTACATTAATATTAATACATTTGTACATTCCTCATAAATACCACATAATCAATAAAAAGATTAGAAATAAAATAAAATATTTCACCCATTTTGGAATCATATCGGAAAACAAAACCA
>Ga0180732_1002112_pt1 | contig 11029 bp, 10 predicted proteins | sample KR11_01MetaG_FD_148674 | JGI IMG/M metagenome (GOLD analysis project Ga0180732, IMG submission 148674) | Groundwater microbial communities from the Olkiluoto Island deep subsurface site, Finland - KR11_0.1 MetaG | ecosystem: Environmental > Aquatic > Deep subsurface > Groundwater | place...
CATGAAAGCAAAAAGTCAAGAGATCGTTCTATTTCGCTGAGTCCTGAGATCGTGCAACTCATTTCAAAGTATCTCAAGACAATTCCTAAGCGCGAGTATCTGTTTGATTTCACGGGGCGCACAGCATGGAATAAGTTAGATCGACTATGTAAGATATCCGGGATCCCGCCAAGACCATTTCATGCGCTCAGGGCAACATGCGTGAAGTTCTGCCAGGGCGCTGGCTGGAAGCCATCAGAAGTATCAAAGCTCACCGGTGATTCACTCAGAGTAATCGAAAATCACTATGCTTGCCCGTCTGATGCTGAAATGAAAGAAGCTACAAACAATAAGGCGATAATTTGACTGCATGTAAATTTAATGATGAAAAAATATGTATGGCGGATCCTGAATGGTGTACAACATGTTCACTTAATGCTATTTTAACAAATGAAAAAGAAATAATGTGTGCGTCTGAAGAAGAATTAGCAGATATCGAATATTCGTTATCATACGAACAATATCTAAAGTTGTCTCATGATGCAAAAAAGAGAATCGATTTGGTTATCCTGGAGGACGGGGCGCATTTGTGACTACAGGTTAAAGAGCAATGTGTCAAATTATTTTGCCTATTCCAGAAATGGATATGAAGTTACAAAAGGGAATAGGCAAACTTATTTATATCCAATGATACTATATTAATCTTTGTGAAGTTACATGAAGATGAAATTTATAGTATTAATTGTAATTGTATTATTTTTATTATCAAATAATGCAAATGCTGAAGGATTTGTAGTACAGAGCATAACAAAGAGCAACGATACTTTTATAATTACTATGGTTCTCAATGATGGCGGGCAGACAATCGAAGGGTATATTAATGGCTCAGATTTCGATATACCGGGGATCAAAGTCAATTCAAAGATAAAATTGGAAGTCAGCAAAATAACAGAGTCCCTCACTTATGCTGTCCTGAATCAAGGGACGATCTGGATGTATGATGTCAGGTACTATGATGCAAATGACTTTTATACTGGCGCGGTATGTCCTGAATCACCTGCATACTGTTTTATCATTGGTGTTCCTGGCAGGATAGGATTTGGCGCGAATCGGATCATTGTGATCAACCGGGTACCTGTTGGGTCTTATGGTGGACTTCAAAATCCTGATCTGTCATGGATAGGAATAATAACATTGACAATAGACGGCAAACAATATAAGCAAAACATCGGATCGGGTGAAGCTGCGCGAGGCGCGGTGCAATTCCCTATTGCAAATGTTCAGTGGGTAGGTTCTCTGGTCACCGGTCAAGCAGTACCTAATCAGAATCTGTATACTGCTACTCATAAGTTAGATATGCCGCGCTGGAATATTGCACCGAAAACAAAGTATGAAAAATATATCAAGTCTTTGACAGAAACTGATACTATTCTAAATATCTGGAGCGAACAAGAAAAAAAGTATAGTCCATATCTGGATAGAACAACAAAAGAGGAACTTGTTTGCCGTGATATTCTCTGCTCTGCTGTAGTAAACCTGGCAACCCTGCATAATGCGAATGTAGGGACTTTGTTAAACAAGAATATCAGAATTGATTATGGCGCTGTTACAGCAGATAGTTCAGTATCCGGCTATGATGGAAATATCTATGACGTAATCAATAGGAGGATCTCAAATCCCGAATTAATTCTAAGAATCAAGGCAAACACACTAAAAATTTCATATTATATAGGAAAGCCCCAAATTGACCGTATAGACGCGCCGGCCTTCGCAAGCGGAGACAATAACGGATATGCGAAGATATACGTTACAAATGTAGGAAATGCAACAGGAACGTTTGTAGCGAGAATAAATGGAAGTCCTGAATCCCAAAAAACAACCCTGTCCCCAAAGGAGCAGGGATATTTGACCCTATTTCTTACTAATCTTAATTCCAGTCTTGTAAATGTAGAAGTTTATGACATCAATAGCGGAGAGTCAGACGATAAGGATTTTCAGATTACCGTTACTCAGGCAAAGACATTTATTCCAAATCAGACAAGGGTTTATAATGATCTGGTCACTAAATCTGATACTTCTGGTATGTTTGAATATAAAGAACTGGACTGCTCTTCGGGTATCTTTCATTTCAGTGATGGAAAGTATCAATGCACTACTATCCAGGATACTAAAGTACTGCCTGTAATTCAGGAGACGATCAAGCCACCACAGTCGTTTATCCTTGATCCTCCAAAAAAAGAAGCTATCGATTATTCGTGGTTGCTGTTTTTGCTTGCTGGAATATTGCTGACAGCACTTGTCATGAGTTTGATATCGGGACGAGGGACGAATAGAAAAAAAGGATACGCCCCACTTATATTCGTGGGGCTGTTAATCGTGTTCGGGATCTTGCTTGTCCTATATTGGGAAAATGTCCAGGATTTCGGAAATAGTTTAGTAATTGAAATTGTGAAAAGGAGTATGAAGATATGAATAAAATAAGAACAATATTAATTTTATTGATGATAATTTCATCAATAGGAATAGCAGTGGGAGCAACGATATCAACGGAAATTGATAAAGATAGTTACAATACAGTTATAATTTCAGTCAATGCAGAAAAAACAGAACAATGGAGTGTAATGATTTGTTCAAAACAAAATTATTTACAGGGACAAAACGGGATTAATCCAGATTATCCTTATTTTGTTGAAATCTTAAAATCCGGAACAGGAAATGATAAACGTACTACTGTATTGAAAATTGGAGATTATGTCGCTTATGTTGCCCTAAAGGGAATGGGAGAAGTTGATTATTCAGAGTTTTCAATAGTTTCTAAACCCGAACTAACGCCTACACCTACACCAACATCAACCCCAACCCCAACCCCAACACCTACACCAACATCAACCCCAACCCCAACCCCAACACCTACACCAACCCCAACGGCCGTACAGGTCGCTGTAGTTCATGCAGCGCCTCCAGCAGATTTTGGGACGTATCAGGAAGAGGATGGCACTTTGAACTTTGACAGCACACCACAGGGAGCAGTGGTATATATCAATCGTCAGAAGTTGGGAATGACACCTAAATCACGTGATCTGACTCCTGGCAAATATCGGATCGAATTTAGATTAAATGGGTATCATAATTTCACGAAAGATGTTGAAGTTCAGGAAGATAAAGCACTCGATATAAATGTCAAAATGGAACAGATTATTACAGAAAAAGAACCCGAAATGACAGTGGTTGCCCAGACCACAAACGACACCAGAAACGACACTGTCGCGACAGCGACACCGACACAAAATGACACTAATCCGACACTATTTTATGTCGTGTCGCTTGTCGCTATGATTGTCGCCGTTATCGTTTTAGGAGATATTTCTAAAAAAAGAAAGACCGACACTGTCGCGACAATGTCAGACAATGGTAACGACATGACGACATCAGATAGAATTGAAGCAGTACTAAAAGAAAATCCTAATCTGGATAAAGAAGGACTTGCTAAATATTTGAACGTTTCAACACGAACAATTGAACGAAACTGGAAAAAATAATCCCCCCCTTTTAAATCGTTATTTAATCCAGTCAGGAAAACAACGATTTAAAAAATGAGATGAATGTTTTTCAAAGATAAGATCTATTTTTTCTTTTTTTATTTTGCGTGCAACGAGACTGCGATATATCTGCTTGAGCCCCAGCATCCCTGACTTTTCATCTAATCTCATTTTACACTTCAACCTTAAAGAACAGGATCCCTTCGTTGCTGACGATACCCTGAGCTTCTCGCTTTTTCATAATAGCGAGAGACTGCAAGTATACATCACTGAATTCTCGAAAAATGAGAGGTTTAGGTCTCATTATGCGATTGGTTCGTTGGTGTATGCTCGCAGGACAAGGTTAGCGACTGTTAAAATCGCCATTTCTTCCGCTGGGGTCATGATGAATCCGACCATAGCCTGCGCGAGGATCGCTACCATTGCTATTCCATTTAGCCATACTGTTTTTGATAGATACCACGCTTTTACCATTTTATCATCTCTTAATTATTTATTTTTTTGTTATAAAATATATTCCAATAGCTAACATTGCGTAACTCGGAAGTGGGGATACCGTTTGAAGTCCCAACTTTTTATCTTTTTCTATTGTGAAATAATATAATCCCAATTCCAATCGTTTCTATATCTATAGTCATTTTTTACTTTTTCATAATCAGATATGCTACGATTATTGCGATAAGCATTAAAACCGCAGTGGCATCGTTTGTACTGGGTGGCACGTCTGAATTACATACAGAGTTTAGTCGTCTGTTTCCACACCCATCATTTTCGTATCCGTTCAGGGGAGTTTCGCATACCCATTTTGGAGTGCATATTGGTGGCAGTCCTAAACAATATTGTTCAGGAGATATGTATCCGTCATTGAGTGCGACCCAGCGTACGTCGAAAATGTCAACATTAATACCATCGTTGGCTGTGAATAATTCAGTATAAGTATATGATTGAGTTTTTGGAGATATGACCTCAATTCGTGTGTATGTTTCCCTCATAATGATCATTTGCACAATTCCGGCGGTATCTCCGTCACCAATCACGGCAGTGCCATCAGTTTTTATAGCTTTATAAGCTAATCCAACCCCGACAGGCACGTAACATCCGTTAATTCCCCATTCTTTTGCAATGTAATCTTTTCCGTTCTGAGTTAATGTCATAATTTTATCCTCTTCTTATTTATTTTTTATTTTTTCTTATTTATTATTTATTTTCTTTACATAAAGTGTGCTGCGATCATAGCAGCAATCAGCATTAGAAGTGCATCCGAGTCTTTTTTTTGCGGTGGGGGTGGTGCCTTACATGTTGTTTGACATGCATCAAGCGAATTGTGCGTTCCTGTTGCATTCTCGGTACATAGATAATCTGGACTTCCTGAACATTTCCATTTTGTCAATAGACCACCACCCGATAGCTGATAGATATGCACGGATTTTGCTGCAAAGTTATCTGTAAACTTACCATTTGTCATGGTTAGTGATCGTGCTGATTCTCCAGCGATCCCCAATATACTGATTTGTCCAGTTACAGATGAAAGTGAAGGTATTGTCACTGTAACACCATTCAATGCACTTGAATCTTTATTCACGACTATGAGATATTTCCCGGTATTATCACCTTTCAAAATGTAGTTGAGTTTCGGGATTAATATTGAGGATGATGAATAATATTTAAAACTCTTAGTTAGAGAAGAACCGGAGAACGATACGGTATTACTATCCTGTTTTCCATACCATGAGTAACCAATTGTTGGCATTATTAGAATATTATTTATAGAATGTAATTCTCTTGCTTGTGCTGAATAATATCCCAACTCAGTCGGGTTTGAAGTAAGCCCGTCATCAGGATTGTCATTAGCTGCAATGTATGTATAATACACTATTCCTTTCACATTCATAGTGATTGGTAAATAAGTCATTGTCCTTATTTCGGCTGGTGTCATTACATCCAAAATATCATTATAATTTTGACCATATGCTTGAACTACACACCAAATCGGTTTTGAGATACTTTCTGTATTAATTTGATAAAATGCATTTAATGCGTCTCGGTACTCAGCAGCATATGGGCTATCTGCTCTTGTATATGCTGCCGAATCATCCACACCATGATTATTTGAGACAACGTAATCATCCCACATAAGAATATCTGCACTATTTCTATATGCATACAATGCACTTATCCCATCATACTTCAAAGTTACTGTTAATATAGTTGGATGTGCAGTATCATATCTCTTTACCTCATCATGTAACGCTTTAACCTGCGCTGGTGTTTGTGCATCGATATTATATGACAAGTCAGGTTCATCTGGTAATACATACCCAAATAATCCCGCACTATTTCGTTCAGTTGCAGTTAAAGTGGATGCCATTGATGATAATGGAACCAAGAATTGACCATTACGAACAAATGAGTCTACAGAATTAATATAACCTGTTTTTGCTGTCCCAGGATACCATTGCCAACGCAAAGGAGGCACACGAAACAAAAAATCTTTTGTTAACTCTGGGTGAGGGGGAAAACCACCAAGACTATCATAGAAAATACCATACATACCAACCGGGAATGTTTTAACTCCGTTGATGCTTATTGTTTTATCTGAATTAATTATTATATTTGACATATTTTAAGCCTCTTTTGTTATTTTACAGTAAGTGTTTTTGGTGGAGAGATTGCAACCTGATGGGTTGGTAAACATCCATCTGTAATTCGAGATGTTACAGAGTGCGAGCCTGGTGATATTCCTGTTATTTTGAGAGTTCCTGACATTACTATGGCTTTTTTAAGTCCAGTGTTGTAGACACTTACACCATCGATCAAGATTTCATGACCAAATGCATCATCACCTATTGTTCCATACTGTCCTCCTATTGCAGTTGAAGTATAAGTGATTGATCCACCTGATGTGATGGTGGTTGGAGTTATTGTTAGAGAAGATGAGAGGGGTGGACATGTGGTGGAACGAACAGTAAGTGTTTTTGGTGGAGAGGTTGCAACCTGGTGGGTTGGTAAACAGCCATCTGTAATTCGGGATGTTACAGTGTGTGAGCCTTGTGGTATGCCTGTTATTTTGAGAGTTGCTGACATTACTATGGCTTTTTTAAGTCCGGTGTTGTAGACACTTACACCATCGATCAAGATTTCATGACCAAATGCATCATCACCAATTGTTCCATACTGTCCTCCTATTGCAGTTGAAGTATAAGTGATTGATCCACCCGATACGATAGTGGTTGGGGTTATTTGTAATGAAGCAGATAATGCTGGACATGTGGGACTAACATTAAGTGTTTTTGGCGAAGAGGTTGCAACTTGGTGGACTGGTAAACAGCCGTCTGTAATTCGGGAAGTTACAGAGTGCGAGCCTTGTGGTATGCCTGTTATTTTGAGAGTTGCTGACATAGTCACTGCTTTTCTAAGTCCAGTATTATAAACAGGTACCCCATCAATTAGAATTTCATGACCAAAACCATCACCGGTTGGTTTTCCACCAATTGCTGTTGAAGTATAAGTGATTGATCCGCCGGATACGATAGTAGTTGGGGTTATTGTTAGAGAGGCTGAGAGGGGTGGACATGTGGTGGAACGAACAGTAAGTGTTTTTGGTGGAGAGGTTGCAACCTGGTGGGTTGGTAAACAGCCATCTGTAATTCGGGATGTTACAGTGTGTGAGCCTGGTAATATGCCTGTTATTTTGAGAGTTCCTGACATTACTATGGCTTTTTTAAGTCCGGTATTGAAAACAGGCACTCCATCAATTAGAATTTCATGACCAAACCCATCACCGGTTGGTTCTCCTCCAATTGCAGTTGAAGTATAAGTGATTGATCCGCCGGATACGATAGTGGTTGGGGTTATTTGTAATGAGGTTGGGGTTATTGTTAGAGAGGCCGAGAGTGATGGACATCCACCAACATATGCATTCCAAATGGATATTAGTCTTGCTGGCGCTAGTTTATCCACTTCTTGTTTAACATATGGATAACAGATGATATAATCCGTCTCCCGCAATGCATCAGCAGCTGATTTGAAATCTGCGGTAATAACTGCCAGGTCACTCGAACCTGATCCACTAAATTTTGTAACAAGTACATATGCTATTTCTTTATCAAATCCTTGATTTCTCCAATAATTTATATAGTGCGCAGCATCATGATATCCCTGTCCACTATATGGATTTGTACATGTTGCACCTTGAGCTTCTGCAAGTGTGGTGGGGTAATGATATATTACGATCACATCATAATTATTGGCAATGTATGAGACACCGGCAGTCCCCCAAACATATGCCCATATACCATCGTTTTCACACGCCTCACTCGCACCAGACATTACGGATTTCGCCCCGACGTGATGTGCCATGACGTTCCATGCTGTTAAGAGGGCAAGGATATAAGCATTATCATCGGCTGGGCTAGCTCTTGCAGGAATTGTACCATATGTGTATCCATCTGGTCCAACAATCGTGTATGCGGGGCCATTTGCCGAATTTGGGCCGGAGGCCACTGCCCATGCACCAAGCACACTTGGTTTGCCTAATTCCTCTTGCATCAAAAATACTAATCCCTCTGCGCCCTGAGCATGCGCCTGTTCGCCCAAAGTAAATCTACTTTTTATATATGATTTTGTCCATGTAAAATCAGGAAAAGCGAACGACTGAGCATATAATGGAACCCCTACCCGTTTACTGCTAATGGGAGACATTGCTGTAGTTATATCTAATGTCAGTTCTGGTCGTTTCTGTTCTGCATATCCATAATAGTGCAAATTTCCGATCTGCGGTTTTCCACTAGCCGTTGGGGTTATTTGTAATGAGGTTGGGGTTATTGTTAGAGAGGCCGAGAGTGATGGACATCCACCAACAGATAGTCGATATACATGAACGGACTTTCCAGTAAAATTATCTGTAAACTTACCATTTGTCATGGTTAGTGATCGTGCTGATTCTCCAGCGACCCCCAATATACTGATTTGTCCAGTTACAGATGAAAGTGATGGTATTGTCACTGTGATACCATTAACCGCATTTGAATCTTTATTCACAACTATGAGATATTTCATAGTACTATCGCCTTTTAAAATATAATTGAGTTTCCTTTCTAAGTAACCGCCGATAGAAGTGGTAGGATTTGGACTAAAAGTTACCGCAACATCATTCCAATTATCATACCAAGAATTGCCGATTGTGGGAAGAACAAGAATATTATTAATACTATGAAGTTCCTTGGCTTGATTATTATAATATCCAGCTATTGTCGCGTTTCTTGCAAATCCTGCATCTCCAGTATCCCCGGTATGATAACCATAATATACAATTCCTTGCATACCCATTGTAATTGGCACATAAGTCATAAGACGCACCTCCGCGGCAGTCAGTGTTTGTAAACTATATTGAGGAGTATCTATTCCATATGCCTGGACTATTGCGTATATCGGTTTCGTAAAATCTCCTACGCTATGTCCCGCAAATGCGTTATAACGACTTATTATTTCATACCAATATGGAGCTTCTGCTCTTGGATATGCAGTGCCAACTGTATAAGTATCCCACATTAAAATATCTGCTGTATCTTTATATGTCCACAAATTTCTAAAAACAGTTGTAATAACCGGATGTGCCGTATCTCTTGATTTTATTATATTATATCTATTTATTAGAGTAGAAGCGGGAATATTCCAAACATCAGGCTCATCGGTTTGTATATATCCAAAAAAATGATTATTGTTTATTGAAGCTGATGTAAGACCGTCAATATTTCTATCCGATGGTTGAGGAAAAGGCGCCGTCAAAAACACATTATTAGAATCAAAAGTAGGGATAATATTATTAAAAGTATTATAAGAAGTTGGATAAGCATCTAACCACGGTATTGCCCAAAACAAATAATCTTGAGTATTTTGCGGATCACAACCATATGGAGTATAGCACCAAAGACCCGCATATACTCCTACGGGGAATGTTTTAACTCCGTTGATGCTTATTGTTTTATCTGAATTAATTACTACATTTGACATTTAAACCCTTTTATTTAGTGTCTCTTGAATTAGTTTATTCATTATATGTCTACCCTATGCTTTCCTCATTATTATGCCATTGTTATTAATGCTGATAGTGGTGTACATCCATTTGCTTCGGTCATAACAGCATAAAGTTTTAAAGTGTTATCTGTGAAAATGTCATCTAAGTATTGACTAAAAATCACATCTATCCCGTGAGAATCATAGGGAATATTCGGATCACCAAGGGGTTTGCCGGACGCTGATTCTGACAATATCGTAGAAACTTTTGACCATGTAGAACCGTTCCAGTGCCATTCCTCTATATCTCCGCCGCCGCCACTTAACCCTGCTGTGTTTATATACGCAGTTACATCCGAAACGGAATTAATCTTAAAATCTGTATAATTATATAAGTAATCCGTTGTCGTTATAGACACCGGAGCAGTCCACGTAGAACCATTCCAGCGAGTATGGTAAAACCTCCAACTTGTACCACTACCTTCAATATATATTATCCACGGATTCCCGCTTGAATCAATGTGTAATGCGGGGGTTGTTGTTCTATTTGATCCTGTGTTTCGAACCATGCAATATGTCTCTGCCTCAGAAGTTGTTATCATGGTTCCTAGATCAACGCCACTTGCTGAATACATATGAGAATCAGCAAGGTTAAGATATGCATAAAAAACATTCTGTCTATCGTTAGAAGCTGCATATGTATAAGTCCACGTCATATGAATCTTATTGTTATTGTATTCCATAAATCCGGTATAGACATAAATTGTTTTAGATCCATCGGCTGAGATAATATTAGTTGGCGACACCCAGGAAGTTCCATTCCATTTTCGATAACTCTCGTAGGGGTGGACTCTTAAAAACAAATACATATCATTCCCCGCCTTGATTGGTTTGGGATATGTATATGCGCCTGCAATATCCGGCTGAACTATAAAATTACTGATACTTTCTGGACTGGCTGACTTAGCCCATTTCTGATTGCTCAAATGCGACCCATAGAAAACGTAGATATAACCACTGTTATCTATTTGAAGGGATGGAGCTCCATGTCCATCATCATATAATGGGCTATCTCCAACTCGTTTGGCTGAAGCCCACGTTTTGGCAGCATGATCATAATAAGTTATGTAGGGGTCTAAATTAGTTCCATGCCAACAGACATATGTTCGACCATTATAATAAACCGCTGATGGCCTAGTTAGCCAGTAAAAAGGTTCGGACAGTCCATTGTTTGCAAACACCTGTATATTATATGTCACCACGTCACCACATCACCCCATCGCTAATGTTGCAGATAATGCTGGACAAGTAACAGTAACAGTAAGTATTTTTGATGGAGAAGTTGCAACCTGGTGAGATGGTAAACAGCCATCAGTAATTCGAGATGTTACTGCGTGTGTGCCTGGTGATATTCCTGTTATTTGAAGGGTTCCTGACATTACTATGGCTTTTCCAAGCCCAGTATTGTAGACACTTACACCATCGATCAAGATTTC
>Ga0180732_1002113_pt1 | contig 11029 bp, 8 predicted proteins | sample KR11_01MetaG_FD_148674 | JGI IMG/M metagenome (GOLD analysis project Ga0180732, IMG submission 148674) | Groundwater microbial communities from the Olkiluoto Island deep subsurface site, Finland - KR11_0.1 MetaG | ecosystem: Environmental > Aquatic > Deep subsurface > Groundwater | place...
CGGTTGACCGCGCCGGCCAACACCGCCATGGCATAAAACCCTCGAATGGTGATGCCCGGAACGACTTTGGTCACCAAGGCGCCGATTTGAATGCCGAACAAGGACCCCAGAAGCATTCCCATGGCAAGGGTATAAAAGATAAATCCATAGATGGCGTATTGCGTAATTCCGGCATATCCCGCAGTAAAGACGATCTGGAAAATATCCGTGCCCACGGTGGTCATGGAGGACACTCCGAGAACATAGACAAAAATCGGGAAGGTCAGAAAGCCGCCCCCCACACCCATAATACCGGCGGCAAGACCCACCAGGGCACCGCTTAACACCAGAAAAAGCCAGGAAATACTTCTGCCGCCCGGGGTAATCCCATGATCAAAGGAAATCATGGGAGGAACATTCAGGGCCTGAAGTTTTTTGGGAAGAGACCCCATTTGGGCACCCTCGGCACCTCCGCCATGGGCATCCCCTTGTTGGCCGCTTTTTCTGCTTTTTAAATAGTCCGTCATGGCGTATGTGCCCAGCAGTCCCAACATGATGGCGTAAATGGTGGTGATGAATGCATCGCTCAAAACCGGGTTGATTTCATACAAGACTCGATTGATGATCCCGCCCAGGGTTGCCCCGATCATGGAACCGATTAAGAACACCAAGGCCAGGGAGATGGAAATGTTCCCCAGCTTTTTGTGGATCACGCTTCCCATGATGGCTTTTGCAAAAATATGGAAAAGATCCGTTCCCACAGCAAGAATACCTTTGATCCCCGCGCTCATCAAGGCTGGCGCAATGATGAACCCGCCGCCTGCACCGATGCATCCCGTGATCAGACCCGCGCATAGCCCGATGAGTATGGATGCGATGAAAATACCCGTGGAATAAAAAGCAGGACTGTAGGCGTTTTTATCCCCCAGCAGATCCGGCATTGCGCCGCTGATCTGATCCGCAAAGGCAAGGCTGCCCAGTATTGCAGGAACAAGCAATATGCCCAGCAAAATCATTCTTTTTTTATCTCCCAGAATTACCCGGGAAGTTTCCAGCTCCCATTTGGCATGGGCGGTGGCTCCCATCATCATAAACTTGCCCCATTGTTGAAAAAAGTTCATAAACGTCTCACTCCTCCTTTAATAAAATCAATCCAACCATTTCGTTACACCGTCGCCCGGTCACTTGAGCTCTCTTTCCATTTTTTCTATTTTCTGCTCGTGCAGGATTTTTTTCTTGTAAGCATCCTGCAGCTTATAGACGAGTTCATTGATATCCGTGGGCTTCATGAGGTAGTCAAACGCTCCCAGTTCCATCCCCTGTATCGCCACCTCCACACTGGCATGCCCTGTCAGCATGATGACTTCGATCATGGGGTTGATCTTTTTGATTTCCCTCAAGGCCTGAATACCATCCATCTCCGGCATTCGAACATCCAGAACCACGATGTCCACGGCTTCCCGATTCAGAATCGCCAAACCTGCCTTGGCATCATGGGCCTCAAGCACATTCAGCCCTCTCTTATTGAGCCGCTTCACCAGGGTTTCCAGAAAAGCCGCTTCATCATCCACGAGCAAGACAGTAAACTTGTCCATTCCATCACCGCCTTGTTGAGTAAACTTCTTTAATTTTATCCATCAACTCCTCAAAATCACAGGGTTTTGTCAGGTAATCCGCGGCACCGAATTGGATGCCTTCCTTCGCGGCCTTTTCCGATCCGTGACCCGTGAGCATGATCACTTCCAGGTCCGGGGCCATTCTTTTAAGGATTTTAAGAACCTCGATGCCGTCCATGTCTTCCATCTTCAAATCCAGGATCACCACATCAAAATCATTTTTGCGAAGGGCCTGTAATGCCTGGGCGCCGCTGTTGGTCTTGGTGACGTCCATGCCTCTTTTCTCCATCCTTTTGGCCACCACATCCACAAAACCCACCTCATCATCGATGAATAGAATTCTAATGCGCGGCTTTTGGATTTCAGTTTCCATGGGGCATCACCCTATACGCGCCGGGACGTAATTTCTTTGATCCTGGCTTCCACGATTTTATTTTCATGCAGACGTTTTTTTTCTGCGGCCTCATTCACTTTCTTCATCAGAATGTCCATGTCGCAGGGTTTCATCAGATAATCAAAAGCACCAAATTTCATCCCTTCAATGGCGGATTCCACCGTGGCGTGTCCCGTCAGCATGATGACTTCCACCAGGGGATATGTTTTTTTAATTTCCTTCAGGGTTTCAATGCCATCCATTCCCGGCATTTTCACATCCAGAATCACCACCTCAACGCTGCGATGCTGGCTCAATTTTTTTAACGCCTCATTTCCGTCATTGGCGCCGTAAACTTCAAGATCTCGTTTGGTGAGCCTTTTTGTCATGGTCTCAATAAAGGGGACTTCATCGTCTACGAGTAGTACATTGGCAATGGCCATCGTTATTTCCCTCCTGTTGGTTCTTCCTCAGAACCTTCACTGTTGACCGCAGGAATGAGGATTTCAAAAGCGGTCCCCACGCCCACTGCACTTTTCACATCAATCTTTCCACCCATTTTATTGATAATCCCGTAGCAGATGGACAACCCCAGCCCGGTTCCCTTTCCCACCGGCTTGGTGGTAAAAAACGGATCAAAAATCCTGGCCAGATGGTCGGGATGGATGCCCGGTCCGTTATCCTGAATACGGATGCTAACATAGTTATCTTTATTTGAAGTGGCGATGGTAAGTTTTCCACCCTTTTTGTCCATGGCATCCAGGGCATTGTTGATAATATTCAGCAAGACCTGTTGCATCTCCGAGGGGGAGATATTAAGGTCGAGAACATTTTCATCATATTCGGTTTCAAGGGCCACATTGCTGTATTTCGCCCGCTGGGCCGAAATGCCCACCAGTTCCTTCACCAGATTGTTGATGTTCACCTGCTGAATTCTTGAATCGGTTTTTCTTGCGAAACTGAGCAGTTTGTGGGTGATTTCCTTGCACCTTTTTCCCTGGGTGTTGATCTGCTTCAACGCCCTTTCCAACTCGTTCTTGTTTTCAGGATTTTCAAATTTTTCTTCTTCTATGATATCCTGAATCCAACCGGCCTCTTCCACCATGATGGCGATGGGGTTGTTGATTTCATGGGCGATTCCGGCGGCCAATTCACCGATGGAAGCAAGCTTTCCGGTTTCAATCACCTGTTGATTCATCATCTCCTTTTCCCGGTCGGCCATGGCGATACGATTCACCATTCTTCGGGATAACAGAATGGATATGGTGATGATGCCAAGACCGCCTAAAAGGGATATAATAAGAGTGATCCGCTGCAGACTGATCAATCCGGAAAGCGCGTCATTGAATTCCTGACGGAAAATCAGCAGCCACTGATCATCCTTTAGCAGGGTCCCCAAATAAATGTACTTTTTCCCACTCTTACTCACACGTTCAAAATACTGAATCTTATTTTTCAGAATGTCACCCAGACGGAAAAAATCCTCAAAGCCGATGGCTTCCGGTTCAAAATCTTTCCTTGTGCCGGTTTGAAGTTCTCCCTTACGGTTCAAAATTATCGCGAAACCGGTTTTTCCGACCTGCAAATTTTCAACCACTGAATTGAATGACTTAAAATCAATGGTGGCTCTCACCATCCAGGATTGATTGTTCCACCAATGCTGAACCGCCACAATAAAATGGGGATGGCCCCGAAGCCCCAGGAACACGTCACTGATATAATAATCGTTCATTTTTGCATTTTTATACCATTCCGCATCCGAGTACTCGGCCTTGATTAAACGATAGGGGCCTGCATAGGCGACTTGCACCCCCTCCTCATTGATCAGCCCCAGATCCACAAACACCGGACCGAATTCTTTCTGAAGGGTTTGCAGAAGGACTTCAAGGTGATCTTCATCGGAAAATTCTTCCAAATCATGGGTTTTGACGAGCAGCCGAATGTCGGCAAGTTTTTCAAATAAAAACGAATTGATATTCTGTTTATGCTTCTGGACCAGTTCCTGGAGGTGGGAATAAACCTTTTCATGATAGGAGGAGCTGAACTGCCGTAAAATGGTCCCCATGACCAGGGCGCCGGGTGTAAAGGTCACAATCACGATAATGAGAACCAGATTCCGGGTCAAAGACCTGTAATAAGGCTGTTTTAAAGGCCTTAAATCTGTTTTAGGCTTGTTTCCGTTAGGGTTCGGATTGTTGAACATGATTGTTTCTTCTTTTACAATTGCTATGGATTCGGTTCAAACCTTGTTTAAATTGGCTTTTAAGCTATTTTTATTTTTCAATATGTCATAAATAATGTGCTTAATTTTTTCCACACTGCTCCCCTGCTTTTCCACAAAAACGCCCCCTTGTATGATGCCGGCATACTGATGGTAATCCAGAGGGAAGGTATGAAAAACCACGGGCAGTCTGGGAACCCTGTCATTTATTTTTTCCAGGATATCAGGGATATTCGTATCCGGCAAATCCGGATCCAAAATCAGGATATCCAGGGGCTCCCGGGAAAAAACCTTATTTAGCATTTCCAGCCCGTTTTCCGCAAGATGAACCAAAAATCCTTCCCCCGCAAGTTCCCTTTTTAAAAATTCTCTCACATGGGAATTCCGCTCGGTAATCAATATGTTTACATTTTGTTCCATGGTGTTTTCTCTTTTTTTTATCGACTGAAAGTTACGCGCAATGTTTATGCCAAAAAACAAATCTTTATGATGTATGGTGATACCGTGCAATATAAAGCTGTTGCGACCCCATACGATTCGCCATAATGATAGGATGGAGTGATAATATGTCGGTTTTTTTTACACTATGTAAAATATTCAGGGCTTGGCTTGTTTTTGACAGGGAACAGCTATTCGGCCCGCTATTTTTCGCCCGTCCCATCGGGGTTTTTTCTCAGATCTATGATTAAACGATACTCTCCAATACCCTGAACAGGGCTTGAGACAAACCCCAGTTTTTTGCCTAAAGTCAGCATCTGTGTGTTTTCAGCCAGAACAAAACCTTCCACCATCTCAACACCCCTTTGTTTTGCAATGAACAGACAGCGGGAAAGCAGGGCAGAGCCCACGCCCTGGCCCTGGTATTGATCCGCCACCAACACGGAAAATTCCGCTTCTTTCTGATCCGGACTGTTGATGATTCTCGAAACCCCGATGAGTTTTTCTTGGCCCCGGGTTTCGGAAATGGCCACCAGAGCAATCTCCCGGTCATAATCAATCTGGGTAAACCGGGCGATCATTTCCGGGGAAAGCTGTCGAAGGGGGTTGAAAAACCGCCGATAGATGGTTCTTTTGGACAGGGATTGAAAATTTTCCACCAACAGGGGCGCATCTTCCGGGCGAATGGGGCGGATGAACAGCCTTTCCCCGGATTTACAGATCGTATGCTCCTCGAATTCATCCGGATAGGGGCTGATCACCATGTGCATGGGGGCGATTACGTCATTTTTTTCCAGAACGATCCGGGCATCCAGGGCGCAAGCATGGGATTTTGAGATGCATAGAGGATTGATATCCAATTCCCTGATCTCGGAAAAATCGCTCATCAACTGGGAAAGCCTCACCAGCATTTCCTCCAGAAACACAAGATCCACCGCCGGTTGATTCCTGTGGCCCTTGAGCAATTGATAAATCTTTGTGGCCTCCATGAGTCGTCGGGCCAGAAGCCGGTTCAAAGGCGGCAGGGCAAGGGCCCGGTCCTGGATCACTTCCGTGACAACGCCCCCCATACCAAAAAGAATAACCGGGCCGAAATCTCGATCCAGCTTGGCACCCAATATGAGTTCGTACCCTTTTTCCTCCCGGTTGGCCATGGGCTGAACCGATACCCCCTGAATCTTGGCATCAGGCTTGAAATCGTATGCATTTTTCAGCAATTGGTCATATGCATTCCTGACTTTTTCAGAGTCATCCAGATCCAACAGAACCCCCCCGGCCTCGGTTTTATGAAGGATGTCCGTTGAACTGATTTTCAATGCTACAGGGAATCCGCATTCCTCGGCTTTCTGAACCGCATCGGTGGCGGATATAGCCAATTGGGTTGGAACCACGGGGATCCCATAGGCGGACAGCAAGGATTTGGACTCGGCCTCACTGAGATAAAAATGATCGTCCTCCAGACAGGAAGCAATTTTTGTTCGTACGAATTCTCGGTCGAATTCCAGGGATTTGGGGAGCTTGGACGGGATTTCGTTCAACAGGTCCACATTCACGGAATAGGCCCTTAAATCCATAAAAGCCCGAACAGCCCTCTCGGGAGAATCAAAGGTGGGAATGCCTGCCCGGTTGAAAATCTGGCGTCCATTTTCCACTTCCTTTCCTCCCATCCAAACAGTAAACACAGGACAACCGTTTTTTTTAATTCTTGAACAGAGCAGATTCGCAACCTCGGAAGGATCCGCCACGGCCTGGGGGGACATCATGATCAGAATACCGTTGAGCTCCCTGGCTTCAAGACAGATGGATACGGCCTGCTCATAACGCTCCGGGGTGGCATCCCCCAGAATATCAATAGGATTTGAACCACTCCAGTATTGGGGAAGAACCTGATTGAGTTTTGCAAGGGTCTCGGGCAAAAGGGCGGCAGGCTCAACCCCGTAATCCGACAGGGCATCCGCCGCCATGACGCCAGGCCCCCCGGCATTGGTGAGGATTGCAAGGCCGGGGCCTTTGGTTCTGGTGTATTTTGATAGCAATTCCGCGCAGTCAAATAACTCTTCAAAGGTTTTCACCCGCACAATGCCTGCACGCCGGAAAGCTGCATCATACACAGCGTCTTCACCGGTCATGGCTCCAGTGTGGGAGGCGGCAGCTCTTGCCCCGGCCCTGGATCTTCCGGCTTTCAAGGCAATAATGGGCTTTGCCCGGGACACCGATCGGGCGGCACTCATGAAATTTCGAATGTTTTTCAGGTTCTCCACATACATCACAATGCTGCTCACATTGGGATCATTGCCCAGATAGTCGATCATCTCCCCGAAATCCACATCCAGCATGGAGCCCAGGCTTACCAAATAGCTGAATCCGATGTTTTCCGTGATGGATAAATCAAGAATCGCCGTACAAATGGCTCCGCTTTGTGAAACAAAGGCCATTTTTCCCGGAAGGGGCATTTGCCTTGCGAAACTGGCATTGAGCTTCTGATGAACATTGATGATACCCAAACAGTTGGGCCCCACAATGCGAAAACCCTTTTTCCCTGCGGCATCCTGAATAGCGGCTTCAATTTCCCGGCCCTTGGCTCCGGTCTCTTTTCCACCGGCGGAGATGATCACAGCGCCGCCGATTCCTTTCTCCGCACAATCGGCGATGATTTGCGGAACCGTGTCAATGGGGGTTGCGATCACGGCGAGATCCGGAGGCGTCTTGAATTCAGCAACCGAGGACAGGGTCGGCAAGCCCCAGATCATCTTATGATTGGGATTCACCGGAAAAATGTCCCCGAAAAAACCACCGCCGATTAAATTGGACATGACCGATGAACTCACATGACCTTTTTTCTCGGACGCGCCGATGACAGCCACGGATTGCGGTTTAAATATTTTTTCCAGGTTATGAATGCCCATGATATTTCCGCTCCTTAATTCCGAAATCAGTCATTGCCACGGCTTCTGGTCAAAAATCCTCGAACCCCCTCAATCTACTTTGTACGAAAGGGATTAACCAATAAAACCGGCGCATCACACATTTTTGAGACCCGGTCCGCCACGGATCCGAAAAGCACTTTGTCCAAGCCCTTTCTTCCGTGGGTGCCCATAATCAAAAGGTCGATGTGGTTGCTTTTCACATACTCAAGGATCTTTTCAGAAGCATCCCCGAGGACGACCTCTCCTTTGACTTTTTGGGGCGCGGGGAAAGATTCGCTAAGGAATTTTTCCATACTTTTTCTGCCGCCTTTGAGAATTTCTTCTTCAAAAGTATTGATGGAGCTGTGGGGCACATAGATACTGACAAAATAGTCCAGGATTCTTGCAACAAATAAGACGTGAACCTCGGCATTAAATTTTTCAGCCATGGTTTCAACATAAGGAACAATTTTTTGGGATACTTCTGAAAAATCCACCGGAAACAGTATTTTTTTAAAATCTTTCATTTAATGCCTCCTTTTTTTGGGGGGTTAGGCCGAAGCCCCTTGTGGAATCGGGAAGTTTTCATGACCAGATGGACTCCCGCCTTGATAAGAGCAACACCTGTGCCAAAACAATATGTCTGGACTATGTTCTGTAACCACTTGTTTTCAAGAGATTAATAAAAATCTATTTTAAGTTTTTTCGTCGGTCTGGTCCTTGTTTTAAGTCGGATTTCTTTACGGCTTGTAAAAATTGCTGGCAAGATAGACCTTGTTTGAAAATCCACTTTTGTCTCAAGTTTATTTCCGATACAACGCCCCGGAAGATCATGTCAAAGCAAGATAAGCGTTGATTTTACTCCCCCCTTCTTTTATACTGGACACAACGATGGCGATATTCCCAACGGCATTCTTACCAAATCACTTCACAAACCAAAATGGCCCATACTTAATCGCGTGGTTTTTGAGACAAGTCGTCTCTAATCATTCAGTCTGAAACCATTTTCATTTTTTTTAAAAATCTTAACTGCTTGAAATCAAGAATTATTATTGTTATCCTGGCAAAGCCGCTTCTGGCATGAATCTTGATATATATTATTTACGTATTATGATGCTTTTACCTGATGCACGAATGAACCGAATATCCATTCAAATAAAAAAGGAGAACAGGGAAAAATGACAAAATCAGAACAAAACTTATGGGATGCTTTTGCAGGAGAATCGCAGGCCAATAGAAAATACCTCGCCTTTGCGGATAAAGCCCAAAAGGAAGGTTTCCCCCAAGTGGCAAAACTGTTCAGGGCCGCGGCAGAGGCTGAGACCGTTCATGCTCATGCACATTTGAGAGCACTCAAGGCTGTGGAGTCCACCTCGGAAAATCTTCAGACTTCCATTGACGGAGAAACCCATGAGTTCAAGAAAATGTATCCGGCCATGATTGAGGATGCAAAAGCGGAGAAAAACACAGTTGCGGAACGTTCATTTGACTTTGCCAATCAGGTAGAGAAAATTCACGCTGAGCTTTACAAGAGGGCTCTGGACAATTTAAGCCAACAGAAGGATTTGGATTATTATGTATGCCCGGTATGCGGCTATACCTGTGAAAATGAGCCGCCTGAGACATGCCCGGTGTGCAAGGCCAATGGAAGATCTTTCAAAAAAATTGTTTGATCATAACCATGAGTGACAGACAGGCGTTTTGATTAATTTTCCCAATGAAGGGAACGTTAAGTGCCGTTTGTAAAAAATCAATCTTTCCACGAAGGGAGGGTGTAATGGCGGAAACCGAGATTAAAAAAACCATCTCCAAAACCAAGGAAAAAGAATTTAACGTTAAAGATTTAACCATTTGCGATGCCACGGCTCAGATGTTGATCAAAGCCAAAGCAGATGGCGTTGAAACTGCGTTTGACAGGGCTCTTGACATGAAGGCCTGCCCCATCGGCGCGGATTCAGCCTGCTGCAAGCATTGCGCCATGGGACCCTGTCGACTGAATTCAAGGGATCCTTATGGGAAAGTGGGGGTTTGCGGTGCAACCATCGACACCATCATGGCCCGTAATTTTGCCCGTATGGTGGCGGCAGGCGGTGCGGCCCATACCGACCACGGTATGGCCATGCTTGATTTATTCCGGGATGTGGTGAGCGGCAAAAACAAGGACTACCAGATTAAGGACGTTCGTAAGCTGGAGAGTGTCGCCCAATCCATCGGCATTGAAATTGAGGGAAAGACAGTCAGCGAAATCGCCATGGAACTTTACCATGAGTTGGAAAGAACGTACACCCAGGTGGAAGGAGAAATTCCGTTTGCCAAACGCGTGCCGCCGAAAACCCTGGAAACCTGGCGAAAGCTGGGGATTGTTCCCAGGGGCGCCATGCGGGAAATCATGGAAATGATGCATCGAACCCACATGGGTGTGGACCAGCATTATGAAAACCTCACTCAGCAGATCAGCAGAACCGCCCTGGCCGATGGCTGGGGAGGCTCCATGGTGGCCACCGAGATTGCGGATATTCTTTTCGGCACACCTACGCCGGTCCAGGTGGAAGTCAATATGGGGGTTCTCAAAGAGAACCTGGTAAACATCATTATTCATGGGCATGAGCCCAACCTGTTTGAATCCATGCTGGTGTCGGTGAATGAGCCCACCCTGATTGCAGCTGCAAAGGCCGCAGGCTCGGATGGCATCAACCTGGTGGGTATGTGCTGTTCCGGTGCGGAAATGATGGTTCGACACGGGGTTCCCCATGCCGGGAACTTCATGTCCACCGAAGCGATTCTGGTCACCGGTGCGGTGGATGCCATGTGTGTGGATGTTCAGTGCATCAAACAGGGCCTGGCCACTGTAGCGGATTGCTACAAAACCAAGCTCATCACCACCAACCCCAGATGCCACATTGAAGGGGCGACCCATGTGGAATTTCATGAGAATAATCCCCAGGCATGTACGGACGAAGTGGTGATCCAGGCCATTGCCCGTTTCAAATCCAGGAGCATGCCCATTGAAATCCCGCAGATCACCAATACCGGCGTTCATGGTTTTTCCCATGAGTACATCAACTATATGTTGGGGGGAACCTTCAGAGGCAGCTATACCCCTCTGAACGACAATATTATCAATGGAAGAATTCGCGGAGTAGCCGGTGTTGTGGGCTGCACCAACCCCAGGGTTAAACAGGATTGGGTCCATGTAGAACTGGTCAAGGAGCTGATCAAAAACGACGTGCTGGTTCTTCAGACCGGATGTTCCCAGATTGCCCTGGCCAAGGCCGGGCTTCTGACCCCGGAAGCTGCTTATCTTGCGGGACCGGGATTAAGGGAAGTCTGCGAAACCGTGGGCATGCCGCCGGTGCTGGGAATAGGTTCTTGCGTGGATAACAGCCGAATTCTGGTGGCTGCTTCAGAAATGGTCCGAACAGGCGGATTGGGTGATTCCATTGCCGATCTTCCTGTTGCAGGCGCAGCGCCTGAATGGATGAGTGAAAAAGCCATC
>Ga0180732_1002114_pt1 | contig 11026 bp, 9 predicted proteins | sample KR11_01MetaG_FD_148674 | JGI IMG/M metagenome (GOLD analysis project Ga0180732, IMG submission 148674) | Groundwater microbial communities from the Olkiluoto Island deep subsurface site, Finland - KR11_0.1 MetaG | ecosystem: Environmental > Aquatic > Deep subsurface > Groundwater | place...
TGGGCGGCGGTTCATTTTTTTCAATATAACGCTGTCCGTGTGCTGAATGGGTATATCAAAATAACGGGCAACTTTGGGAAGAGACGCTATTTTTTTTATAAGCCCCCCGCTGACGTGAGAAGGATGCATATAAAGCGTCCTTATGCGGAGGATTGATTCTATGCCGCTGAGCCTTTCCAAAAGATTTCCCAGCGCTCGGCCGGACGGGTCATTGCCATAGAAAGCGGTGTCATTGGCAATTAGAATCAGCTCCTTAATACCCATTTTCGCCAGAGCCGCAGCTTCGGTTAATATATCTTTGACGCTCCTGGATCTGTAATTTCCTCTGAGTTTCGGTATCATGCAATAGCTGCAGTGATTGGAACAACCCTCAGCTATTTTTATATACGCATATGACGCCGGCGTGGATATAAGACGCGGGAACGAAGCCCCTGCTATAAAATCCGCTTTCCCAACGCGCAAGAAATGTTTTTTGCCATCAAGTTTTTTCAAAATACCGCCTATGTACCTGTAATCCGAGCTTCCGGCGACGGAATCTATTCGGGGGAATTTCTTAAACAGTTCTTTTCCCTCAAGCTGGCCGAGACAGCCGCATATTACGAACTTGGCTCCGGGAGATATTTTTTTAGAAAGACGACGGATTTCAGTCTTTGACTCTTCGCGAGCCTCGCGCGTAAAAGCGCAGGTGTTTAAAACCACCGCATCAGCTTCTTCCGGAAAAGCCGTCAGTGCCCAGCCTTCAGAACCAAGCAAACCGGCGGCGGTTTCGGTATCCACTAAATTTTTAGCGCAGCCCAGCGAAACAAAATTAACTTTTTTCACATCCGGAGACATGTCACGAAAACCTGACCCTGAGAGCTTCAAGCACCGCTTTGATACCGTCGAGGGGACGGATTTTTTTGCCCTCTTCCTCTGAACGGGGGGCATAATCTATCGGCATCTCTATAATTTTAACACCGTTTTTCAAAAGTCTTGAGGTTATCTCGGCTTCTATTTCAAAACCGCGGGAACGCAAATCGTATGACTTAAGCAGGTCCGCGCGCACAACCTTATAACAGGTGTATGCGTCGGTCACGCGCGACATAAAAATAGCGCTTATTAACATTTATACAAAGCGGTTGCCCAAAAAATAATTCATATAAAGAACAGGATTTTTTTTGAGAAATCTGGAGCCGTAAACAGCATCCAGCTCCTCCTTCATCGCATACTCAACAATGCCGCGGAGCTGGCTGAAATCATATTCCAAATCGGCATCCTGCACTGCGATATATTTGCCCCGGGCTCGGGCTATGCCGCTTATGAGCGCGGCGCCTTTCCCCATGTTTTTTTTGTGGCTTATTACACTGACTTTATAACGCGCCGCTATTTCGGCGGTTCTATCCACAGAGCCGTCGTCAACAACGAGCGCTTCCCATGAACCCGGAAGGCCTTTCAATTTTTCAAGAACCTTCGCTATACCCGCCTCCTCATTATAAGCCGGTATGAGCACGCTGACATCCAGAAGCGGCACTCTATCTTTTATTTCTTTCGCATATTCCACAGCTTCTTCCTTTGTTTTTATCTTCTCCGCGGCTCTCGCCTCTTCCACCGCCTCAATAATTCTGCCCACAAGCCGCCCCGCGGGAATTCCGAGTTGCGTCATGATATCATGTCCGCTTAAAAGCGGCGGCCTGTTTATTTTTTTCTCCCTGAAATAAACGCGCAGGATTTTTTCCGTAAATTTTTCCTGATTTACCATTTCCGCGAATCTTCCGGGAGCCGTCTCATAGGAATATCTGTCGCAAAAAGCCGTAAAAACCGCGGCTATATGCGCAGATGATGAAAAAGCCCTGAAAAAGCGGTAAAAAGCCCGCTCTGTCGAGCTGGCGCTCATATTTGACGGCCTCATGTGATGATAAACCGCCTCCGAAACAAACTTCATGTCGTTTTTGCTGCTTTTGAGTTTCCTCATTATATTTCTCGCGAGGAAGCTTCCTATTCTTTCATGGCCGAAAAAACGCAGGCGCCCCGAAACCCTGGAGGCGGCCTCGGGTTTCCCGATATCGTGCAGCAGGCATGATATTTTTGTTAAAATAATCCGGCGTCGGTCAAAATATTTATTCAAATCTTCTCTGAATTCGGGGAAACGTTTAAAATTTTCCGCCATCACCTTTTCCTCAAATTTTCTGACCGTCTCAAGCGAATGCTCCCATAAACCGCCTTTATGATAATAATTGTCAGACCGGTCGCTGAAAGCCGCAAACTCGGAAAAGGTGGCGTCAAAAAGGCCTGCTGAATATATTTCATCTAACCTTCCTGCCGATTGCGGGTCGGCAAGGATGAAGAAAATCTCATCTCTTATTCTCTCTCCGGCGGAAGAAGAAATAAGCGAAACATTTTTCTTGATCTGGCAAAGCGTGCCCGGATCAATCTTTCCTCCTATGCGGGAAGCTATTCTGAAAGCCCTGTACAGGCGCAGGGGGTCTTCCTTAAACACATCGGGGCTGATCATGCGTATTATTTTTGCTTTCAGGTCTTTAATGCCGCCGGTAGGATCCAAATAATGTTTTGGTTCGCTCCACTCGGAGACGCCCACAGCCACGGCGTCCACCGTGAAATCCCTTTTCAGCAAATCGCTTTTTATGTCGCCCCTCAGGGGGGAAATATCCAAATACCACTCATGGGCCTTTTGCAGCACTATTCTGAACACCTGCCGTTCACTGTCAAGCACAAAATAAGGAGCTGAAAAAATATTTGAAAGTTCTTTAACCGCCTTGGGCAAATTGCCCGGAATTACCAGGTCTATATCGCGAGAAACTCTTCCCATCAGCAAATCTCTTACGGCTCCGCCCACAATATACGAACCCGGATATTTTTCGGCAATCAGCTTCAGTTCATATATGGGGTCAGGTCTTGACATTTGACATACTCTATTTACCGCAGAGCCGCGGTCTCGATAGAGTCCAATAATTCTTTTATGCCGGATCTGTGCGCAATTGACTCAAATCTTGAAGCGCATTTGCTTATTGTGCTGTAATGCATCTTACCGAACAGCTCCGCTATATCTTTCAATTTCATATCCGTGTGTTTCCGTAGAAGATATATCGCGGCCTGTCGCGCCAGGCACGGATTTTTCAGCAATTTTTCCGCTGTCACTCCGCAAACTCGAGCAGTTTCATTTATTATTGCGACCTTGGAATTTCTTATCTTTATTTTCCGGCGGCCGCTTATCTCACCGTTGAGAGATTTGCCTCCGGCGGCGCGAATTTTTTTCATCTTATCTGTAAAGTCATGGCCTCCTATCACAAACTGGCCATAGATGAGTTTTTTCATTTCCTCGCTATCATCAAGGCCGCAAAACTCAGAATATTTCCCGGCTGATTCTGTCGGCGAGGCGCCGAAACTCTCAAGCACAAAACCCGGCGTTGAAACAGAACTGGCCGCGCGACCGGAATATTCGGCGAAACTGCTCCATATGTAATCCTGCGGGCTTTTAACCATTTTCGCTCTCACAGGGTTCAAATGTATATACCTGCTTAAGCGGAGCAGATAATTGTCTTTATCCACTAGAAGCGCTTTATAACGTCCCTGGAAAACATGCCCTGTGCGGAGATGTCTGCTATTGTAATACACACTGTATGCCGTTTGAACATAATGCATCAAACGCGTCAAATTAGCGCGAGGTGTTTCAAGAAGAAGATGATAGTGATTCGGCATCAGTACGTAAGCATAGACGATTGCACCGTATCTAGGCTTCGCTCTTTTTATAATATTCAGGAATTTTTTATAATCCGCATCGTCCCTGAATATCTTTCCCTTATCATCGCCCCTTGAAATCACATGATAAACGGCTCCGGGATATTCAATTCTTATTGGACGGCTCATGGCTTTTTTTAATACTTATTATGTCAAATGTCAAGACCTGACCCCACTGATTTTAGCTGACGGACATAGGGATGCTTAGGGCGGCCGAACACTTCCCACGTATCGCCGCTTTCAACGATTTCACCGTCTTTCATAACATACATTCTTTCCGATATAATTTCGGCCAGCACAAGATCATGCGTTATAAAAAGCATGGCCGTGCCGTAGCGGGCGTTGATTTTTTTAAACAGCTTTATAAGTGAGGCCGCCGTAGAAACATCCAGTGAAGATGTAACCTCATCCAGCACCAGGTACGAAGGGAACATCGCGAAACTCCGCGCCGCGGCAAGCCTCTGGCGCTGGCCGCCGGAAAGACATCCCGGGCGGGATGAGGCAAGTTTTATATCAAGAGAAAATTCCGAAAAAATGTTTTCGACAGATGAAAGCTCGGGAGGCATTTTCTCGCCGAGCCGCATTCTGTTTTTCACGGCCTCTTTTATAATAAATCCGCTTTTCAGCATGGGATTAAGACTTTCGTGCGGATTCTGAAAAACAATGCCTACTTTTGAAGCCCTCCTCAGCGGGCTGTACTTTTCAAGTGCCGTTCCCTCTATAAAAACTCCCCCCGAATCAGGCGGGATGAGCCCTGATATTATCCTTGCCAAAGTTGTCTTGCCGCAGCCGGACTCACCCACCAGAGAAACAATCTCTCCCGCGCCGATTGTCATATTTATATTTCCGCAGGCTTCTTTCGCTTTGCCGCGCGAAAAAAAAGGCCCCTTTTCCGTGTAAAAAGTCTTGCTTATGTTTTTGAGTTCTATCATCGCTGCTCGGACACTTCGTCGGGCCCTGCGTTAAAACATCTCACCTTGTGATAAGTTCTCATAAGCGGCACCTTTCCAAGACATAGTTCGCCGGCATAAGAACATCTCGAATAAAAAGGGCAGCCGGAAGCCGGCGCCGATAAATCGGGCGAATCTCCGGGAATAACTCCGAGTTCCCGCCCTGGGCGTGGAATGCACCTGATAAGCGCGTCTGTATAAGGATGAAGAGGGTTTTTGAAAAGCTCACCGCACGGCGCGTCCTCCACAAGAATGCCCCCGTAAAAAACAGCCGCCCGCGAAGTGAGATACTTTATCAGAGAAAGATTGTGAGAAACAAAAAGCAGTGTCAGTGATTCTTTTTCAACTAATTTTTTTATGAGCTTCAGTATCTCAAATTGCGATATGGCGTCAAGAGATGTTGTCGGTTCATCCGCCAAAAGAATACGCGCGCCCGACGCCAGAGCCATCGCGAACTGCAGACGCTGAAGCTGTCCGCCGGAAAGATTGTGCGGAAACATTTCCGGAATTCTCTCGTCAAGGCCGCAGGTTTCAAGAAGCTCATGAGCCTCGCGGCGGCATCCGTAGAGGCGGATAGTTTCATCAAGCTGCCGGCCTATTTTTATAACGGGATTGAAAGCCGCGTAAGGGTGCTGAAATATCATAGAAATTCCGCCCCGCCGAAGAACGCGAAGTTCCGGCGGCGTCATTTTCAGTATATCACATCCGTCATATAAAATTTCCCCCGAGACGCTGTCTATCTCCCACGGATTAAAAAGCCGCAGTATGCTTTTAAGCAGCGTGGATTTGCCGCACCCCGATTCGCCGGCTATGCCGAGCGCTTCTCCTTCATTAACGCTTAATGACACATCGGACATGGCGTAAACTCTGCCCATTACCCTGTGCCTGTAAACGACAGAAAGATTTTTTATTTCCAGAATCGCGCCGCTGCCTGAGCTGTTTTTTTTCATCTAAAAGCGTAAGCGGCGTATCCGACAGCCGCTAAATCATCCCCCGAAACCGAAGAGGAAGTGTTATAATAAAGTTTTTCCGGCGACGCGCCGCGGAGCGCGAACATAAGCGCCATTACCGGGCCGAGCCCGCACATGCTTATTCCATTGTCATGAACCGTCTTAAAAAGTCCTTCAGTATCCATAGCAAGTATTTTCTTTTCAGCAAGCGCGTCCTGTTTTTCCGCCCAGCCCGCGGCATTCATGCCCGAGGGCGGCATCTGGCCGTATCCGGGGCCGCAATGCGTAAAATCAGATGACGCAACAATGAGAGCTCCGGGAAAAACTTCTATTGTTTTAGCCAGCGCCGCACCGAGCGCGCGGGCGCTTTCAACGCTATAATCATACATGGAAATTGGCGTTATTTTAACATCGGAGTTGCGCCTTAAAAGAAAAGGGAGCTGCACTTCTATTGAATGCTCTCTCATGTGAGAAACTACATCCGTTTTCAATGAAGGCATATTTTTGGAAAGCTCTTTTGCGAATTCAGCGTCGCATTCGGCGCATCCGTTGGGAACAATCCATGTCCCGCCGCCGAACAAAGAAAGAGCGCTCCCCGCTCCCGCGTGATTTACTCCCAAAATAATAACTCTTTCCGGAATAGGAGCGCTGTAGGCATACGCCTGCGTCAGGCCGGAATAAACATAACCCGCGTGGGGGACAATGACACCCCTGCATTTTTTCGCTTTAATATTTTTTCCCGCCTTAGCTAAAAAATTATCTATCATTTTCAGAAGTTCTTTTTCTTCGCCGGGATAAAAACTTCCCGCGAAAGCAGGATTCCTTATCATTTTCTCCTCCCGTGCGATGATGTCTCATCGGCTTTTTTAAATTTGCTCAGAGCGTCCGCGCGCCTCATAATCTCAAAGCTCCTGAGTGAAGACTTTCGTAAAACCCAGCTCATCAGCGTATTGCACTATTTCGCCGTACTCTTCCGCATTAAGACGGCGGCCGATGACGGGATGCCGAAGAGCCGCCTCATGGCAGGGATGATACTGGCTCATGATGCTCAAATGCACATCACCGAGCTCTTCCATAATCCATTCCAGCGCTTTTTTTGAATTCTCTTCCTCTCCCGGAAGAACCATATGCCTGATAAGCATCCCGGAAACAGCAATATCATTTTTGATTTTTAAATCCCCCGCCTGCCGTTTCATTTCGATAAGCGCCTTTTTGTTGACTTCGGCGTAATCTGAAACATCGCTGTATTTTTCCGAACACTCCCGTGAAGCGAATTTCGCGTCGGGCATATAAATATCAATAATGCCCTCCAGGCTTTTCAGCGTTTCCACTCTTTCATAACCGGAACTGTTGTACACTACGGGAATCTTCATGCCTCTTTCTCCGGCTTTAATGAGCGCGCTTTTTATCTCGGGGGCGTAATGCGTCGGTGTCACAAGATTAATATTGTGAGCGCCTTTCTCTTCAAGCTCCAGCATCTTACCTACGAGGGTGCCTTCATCAATGTCAATTCCGTTATTGAAATGACTGATGGGATAATTCTGGCAGAATATACATTTGAGCGAACAGCCCGAAAAAAAAATTGTTCCCGAACCGCCGTCACCCGAAATGGGCGGCTCCTCTCCGAAATGAAGATTACAGGCAGCTATACGTAATCCCGCAGCGCCGCAGGAGCCCCTTTCAAAAGGCCTCCCCGCGCCGCATTGGCGGGGACATACGGCACAAGCGTCTTGTTTATTTTTTTTGATCGTGATTTTTAATAATTCTTATTCCACGGCGCATTCTTTCTTGATTTTTTCCGCCTCTTCTTCAAAACGCGCGGGAAAATCTTCAGGCGTCTCGGAGCCGGATAAAGTTTTATCAGATAGCAGGCTCTTTATGGTTTCGCCCCACGAGAATCCGAGTGATGAATAGATACGGCTCACCTCATTCTCGTCAATCTGAAAATACGCCGCCACGCGTCCGGCTTCGCCTCCGCTATAATGAAACTGCCGCGCGCAGGAAGACATCGCGAGCGCCGCAAATAATAAAAACAACGTTTTCACGCTACTCCGAAAAAACATCCGCCTGAAAGGTAAAAATATCCGTATCATCTTCTTTCCACGCCTCCTCGCTTAATCCGGCCTTATGTTTGCAGAGAGAATTCATAAACTCTTCCTTGCTCCATCCGGTTTCATCGGCCACCTGCGGCAGATACACGCCCTGCCTAAGCCCCTTGCGGACTATAACTCCGTCGCGGCCTATAACAATATCATCCGGCGTCACTTTTTGAAGCGGCGTCAAAACTGAGATTTCTATTTTTATGTTTACCAGTTCGTCCTTCGTCACGGGCGGAAATCTCGGGTCGCGGGATGAAGCTTCCACCGCCATATCGCGAACGATCTGCCACAGCGGCTTCGTACCCACAATGTTGCCTATACAACCTCTCAGCTTATCACCTGTTTTCAGCGTGACAAAAGCCCCCTGCACTTCTTTAAGTCTGTCCGATTCAATATTAAATTCGGGAGCCGCGCCTCGTTTCACGAAATCCGTCACCGTTTTTCTGGCAATTTTCAAAAGAGCTTTTTTTTCGTCTTTATTCAGCATCTCAACCCCCTTCTTGTAAAAACAGACCGCCCCATATCCCACAATCCGCGATTTATCGCCTGTCGTATCGCCTGAATTCGCGTATTTAAGAACTTTTACAGCGTTAGCGCCGGCAAGACGCGACGCTTCCATTACAGCTATCACCGCGGCGCCGCCGCAAAGCTGAACCTCTCCGCTTTGAAGCGCTGTTTTCAATCCTTCTTCATCAAAGTTTTCTATATAATCGAGACAGCGCCCGTCCATTTCATTTGCCTGTTCATAATTCAGATAATGGCTCATGTCGCTTGAAGCCGCAAAAAGCATGCTTTCCTTATAAAGAGCCGCCATTCGCCGGGCGAGCGCCTCCGAATCATCAAAGCTCTGCCCTACGAGAACCGGCACCAGCGAAAAATCCCCCAGCGCGGCTTCCATATAAGGAAGAACAACTTCAAGCGAATGTTCTTTTTCATGAATTCTACCGTCAAAAGAAGCTTGTTTAAGAACGTTTATCTGATTTTCCAAATCCGTGTTGACAGGCCTCATTCCAAACGGGGTTTCCCATGTTTCGGCGTCGTCAAGGGCTATGCCGGTTAACTCCGCCTTGTGAGAAGGCCCTACAAGAATAACATCGCTGAAAGTTTTTCCTTTAAGAAGTTTCACCACTTCCGCCGCAACAGGCGCGGCAAAAACCCATCCGGCATGCGGTATAATAACGCCTATAACGGTGCCGTTAAACGGAACAGGAACAAAAACACCGGCGGTAGAAACAGGCGGGGCCGTATATTCTGAAAGCATGTTTACAATGGATGCCTTATCCCCCGGATACCACGCGCCTTTGTAAACGGCTTTCCTTATCTTTTTCTCCACCCGGGCGGCGCATCCGAAAAAAATCAGCGCCGCCAAGGCAAATAAACACAGGGTTTTTCTCATCATAAAATTATATTAAATATTCCCCGAATTCAAAAGTATTTGAGCCGGCTCAATTTACATAACAGTCAAATTGATATAAAATTCAAATATGAGCAAAGGCGAACTTCTTATAATCGGTGGAAATGCCGCGGGCATGAGCGCGGCGAGCCAGGCGCGGCGGATAGACACGGATTTGGATATCACCGTGATAGAACAAACACCCTATATCTCTGCCGCATCCTGCGGGCTTCCTTATTTTATATCAGGGGAAATCAAAGACATAAAGAGCCTTATCGTGCGCACAAAAGAATACTTTGAAACCCGGCGGAACATAAAAGTGCTGACGCTGACAAAAGCCGTTAAAATACATCCCTCATCCAAAAGCGTTGAAACAATTAATCTTGAAAGCGGCGCAAAAGAAATTCTTTCATACAGCCGGCTGATTATAGCCGCGGGCGGCGCCGCGGCAAAACCGGATTCAGGCATGGGTATCTTCACTTTGAGAAATATACAGGACGGGCTCGCATTAAAACAATTTATAAACAACTCAAATCCTCTAACCGCGGCGGTTATAGGCGGCGGAATGATAGGTCTGGAAACGGCGTCATCATTTCGCAAGCTCGGAATGAAAGTTACCGTCTTTGAAGGCGGGAGCGCGATACTTCCGGGCTATGACACTGAAATAAGCGAACCTCTTGAAAAATATCTCGCGGAAAACAATATAGAAATTTTAAAATCAAAGGCGGCAGTTTCTCCATCGCCGTCGGGGGGCGTGAACATAAAAACACCGTCGGGCTCTTATCATTACGATATGGCATTGCTGACAACAGGAACAAAGCCGTCGGCGCACCTGGCGCGCGGAGCGGGTTGCGAAACGGGAGAAACGGGAGCCGTGCGCACAAATCAAAAAATGCAGACAAGCGTTCCTTTCATATACGCGGCCGGAGATTGCGTTGAGGTGAAACATCTGGTGAACGGGAAAAATGTTTATATGCCCCTGGGCACGACCGCCAATAAAACAGGACGTATCGCCGGCATAAACGCCGCCGGCGGCGACGAACGCTTTCGCGGCATAACAGCAAGCTCGGCGGGAAATGTTCTTGATATGACTATCGCTAAAACGGGACTGAACGAAAAAGAAGCGGAACTTTTTGCGGGCGATATTTTAAGCTCGGTTTCAGAATCAACTTCCAGGGCGGACTATTATCCCGGAAACTCAAAAATAATAACGAAACTTATTTATTCAAAAATATCGGGACAGCTTTTGGGAGCGCAGATGATGGGAAAAGAAGGCGTTGCTAAACGGATTGACGTTCTCTCCGTATGCATATATCAGAAAATGAAACTGCGCGATATCGCGGGAATTGACCTGACCTACGCTCCGCCCGTCGCCCCTGTGTGGGACCCTGTTTTAAAAGCCGTAAATACAGCCCTTTTAAAAATCAAAAAATAGCTTCGGGTACGCTCTGCCGTGAATACCTAATAGCAAATTGATTAGCTATTTTTTTCTGGATAAAACTTTTTTGACCGCCGCCACAACGTCTTTGTGGGTGACATTGAAGACATGCATGAGCTCGCGGGCTTCGCCGGATTCTCCGAATCTATCCTGCACGCCGACGAATTCCATAGGAACAGGATTTGATTTCGCCAGGCTTTCAGCCACAGCCGAACCCATCCCTCCCATAACCTGTGCTTCCTCCGCGGTCACGACAGCTCCCGTCAGCGAGGCTTCAAGCACGCCCTTATCGTCCATGGGCTTGATTGTGGAAAGATTATAAACAGCGACGGAAATACCTTCTTTCTCAAGTTGGAAAGCCGCTTTCAGCGAATCAAACACCAGCGGCCCGCAGGCTATTATAGACACATCCGTTCCTTCTTTATATTTTGCTATTTTACCGAATTCAAAAGGTGTTTTTT
>Ga0180732_1002115_pt1 | contig 11025 bp, 7 predicted proteins | sample KR11_01MetaG_FD_148674 | JGI IMG/M metagenome (GOLD analysis project Ga0180732, IMG submission 148674) | Groundwater microbial communities from the Olkiluoto Island deep subsurface site, Finland - KR11_0.1 MetaG | ecosystem: Environmental > Aquatic > Deep subsurface > Groundwater | place...
AATTAATTCTCCATACCTTTATGCCTGCCCCGTTAAATTGCATGTAATATTTATTGGGGCCTTCCCCGTGAAACCTTGTTTCACTGGGGTCATTCCCGCTTCTTTTTATTGTCATTCTTTGGGCGTATGCAATACGCCCCTACTTCTTTCATGTTTTTGTAGGGGCACAATGAATTGTGCCCTCGCCATATTATTGCCTAATTTCTCCTGTGGGCACGATGCATCGTGCCCCTACACTGCTATTTTGTGTGCTTTTTGGGTTACAATCATAATAAAGATTGTCTTACTGATTTTAACATAGCTGCCAGATGAGCGTCAATTAATTGAATTTGTTGTAAAATAAAATAACCCCGGAATTAATTTGGGGTTATTTTTGTTCTAATATTAAATTTTTTTTGGGGGGGATGGTCTTAGGTTTTTAGAAACTTACCAACAACCACGATATCGTGAAAAGTGGTCAGTTTCTACATATCCGTCAATACAACTTAATTCTACCCACTCACCTTGCTTAAAAGTCATTACTACTGATTCACCTGCTGGTGCATCGGCAAAATATAAGGTGAATGTGCCATTAACCTTTATTTCAGGTCCAAATTGATATTCACCATCACCAAAATAGGTGATGTGAATTTTAGTATCCTTGGTCAGGACACCTGAATCAAAGGTAATGGTAACATCTTTAAGTGTGATTTCACCGCCTTCATCTGCATATATCCACTCTTGAACCATTTCTTTTTTAGCAGAAAAGGCAAAAGTAGATATTGCCATAAAGATCAATGCTACCACACAGAGAATAGATAGAAGCTTAAAGTCTATTTTTTTCTTCATCTACATCATCTCCTTCGGTAGCCCAGCCATCTTAGCTAATTTAATAGCCTTAGATCTGTGACTTTGCGTCTCAACCTTTCGATTGATTTGCTATTATCGGGAGTTTACATTAAAAACTTAAACTCCTCTTTACCATCCCCCATTTACATTATATAACAAAAAATATAAAATGCAAATAAACCAATTATTTTTTTAAATTATTCAATTTTTCTTCAATTTCACTAAGATGTTTTCTTACACCAATACTTTCCAATATCTTTTTAGATTTAGTTAATCTCTTTCTTGCTGCATCTGCATCTTTCTTTAAAATAAACATATCCCCCCATTCATAATAACTTTCACCCTCATTAAGTCTATCTCCCTGCCGAAAATAAATTTTAATAGCTTTTCTAAAATATTTATCACTACTTTTCCAGTCTTTTTGTTTTTTAAATAATGTTCCTTTTAGTTTAAACACATCTGCTAATCCTAATTTGTCTTCCAATTTCTTAAATATCTCTTCCGCCTGAATAATATAATATTTTGTTTTGCTAAAATTATTTTTTTTAAGATATTCTTCACCTAAATGAATATAATTAATTCCCTTATTATATATATCTCCAATTTTATCGGCTATTTTAACACTTTCTTTTAAATAATAAATAGCTTGCCTTGATTCCTTTAACGAAGAATATGCAAATCCAATATTGTTCATAATATTGGAAATAATAATAATATTTTTAATCTTTTTAGCAATAGACAGGCTTTCTTTATATGCTTCAATTGCTTTTTCCCATTTACCGATCATATCATAATATATCCCTATATTATTTAAAACCATTGCATAAATATCGATAGCTTTTATTTCTTCACATATTTTTAAACTTTCTTTAAGATAGGAATGCCCGGTAGAGGTATCACCCTTAAATAGATGGGCTAACCCCATTCCCTTTAATATGCTCGCTTTTCTTTTTAAATTACCTATTCTATTAGTAATTGAGAGACAGTTTTTAAAATATTCAATTGCCTTATCCCACTGCCCCATATCTCCATATAAATTTCCCAAACTCATTAATAACAAAGATTCATTATCTTTGTCCTTAGTTTTTCTGCAACACTCTAAGGCTTTATTTAAATTTACTTCCGCTTCCTTTCTCTCCCCTACAACTGATTGGGAAAAAGCTAATTTATTATATATTTCTGGAAGTTGAGTCAGTTGTTCCTTTTCAAGTTCCGTTGACTCTAAAATCTTAATACTATCCAGATAATAATTAATAGCATTTTTAAAAGCATATAAGAATTGGGCTTTATCGCCAGCTTTGTTTAAATAAAAAACAGCTTTTTCTTTATCATCACTATTCTTAAAATGATAGGCTAATTCTTCAACTTTTGCATCTATTTTAGATAAATACATTTCCTCCATAGCTGCCCCTATTTTAGTATGCAGGCTTCTTCTGGTTTTAAAAAGCAGACTATTATAAGCTATTTCTTGGATAAGCGAATGAGTAAAGGCAAAATATCTTTGAAGTTGAGGTGCTGCCTCTACTTCTTCTATAAATTCGTGTTTTTGCAATTTCTTCATCGTTTCTAATAATACTTTATCTTCCAGATTGGTAATTTTTTGTAAAATTTTTATTTCAATATCTCTTCCTAAAACTGATGCCTGATATAATATCTCTTTTAATCCCACCGGAAGCAGATCAATTCTTGCTTTTGCAATACTCTGAACAGTATCTGGTATTTGAAAATCAGCAAACATCTCAGGATAATTTCCTAATCTATCTTTATCTGCCGATAACCTTCTTTCTTCAATCCCCCTGACAATCTCTTCAATAAACAAGGGATTTCCATTAGCAGTGGAAATTATTTTTTCACTCATTAATTGATAGATATCATTTTTCTTTATTAAGAATCTTATTAGCCTATCAGATTTAGTATTTTTTAAAGGTAATAATTTTATTCTCTTAGACCCGGCAATAGACTCTCTCTTTTTAAGTGATTCTCTAAGACTATATATAATTAGGATAGGATAACTTTTAACGTCTTTGGAGCATTGAACCAGGAACTCTATCGATGCATCATCAATCCATTGCACATCTTCAATAATTATAAGAAGGGGTTTTTGGGAAGAAAAACTCCACAGTAATTTTTTCACTACTCTGATGAACAAGTTGCTTTCTTCTTTTGATTGCTCCATTATTTCTTCCAGGGATTCAATCTTTGAGGATAACAGTCTTGAAAAATATGAAGAGGCAAATAATAGTGAAGAATCAATTTCCTTTATTTTATTTTCTATTTTCTTATCAATTTCTTTAAAATCATCATCAAATTTTATTCCAAAGATTTTAATAAATATTTCCTTCAAAGGAGCATAAGGTTTTGATTCTTCCCAGGACGAGCAATTACCGGATAAAATATTAAATTCTTTAGCCAAAGAATCTTTGGTAAGCTCTAAAATTAATCTTGATTTACCTATTCCTAATTCACCGCTTATCTCAATTACCTGTCCTTTTGAATGGTAGGATTTTTTTAAAGCTTCTTTTATATTTTTTAATTCTTTTTCTCTCCCCATAAAAGGTGAATGGCTATTTTTCTTTTGTTCAAGAAAATTAATTTTTTTCTTTTCGCCTTTTAAGGCATAAACCGTAACTAAATCTCTTTTACCTTTTACTTTTAATTTACGAGGAGAAGAAATTGTAAAATTATCTTTGATTCTTTGGAAAGTTTTCTCACCGATTAATATTTTCCCTGGAGTTGCATTTGCTTGTAGACGAGAGGTTAAATTTACCGTATCTCCTATAACGGTGAATTCTTTTCTTGAAGCCGAACCAATCTCACCGGATATGCACAATCCGGTATTAATTCCAATCCTTGCCTTTAAATTTTTTACTTTATTACCAATTTTTATCTTTCCATTTTCTTCTATGCATTTCATTATCTCTAAACTTGCTCTTGCTGCTCTTTCAGGGTCATCTTCATGGCTAAAAGGTGTTCCGAATATAGCCATTAATCCATCACCCAAAAATTTATTGATACTGCCACCGTACTTATCTATTAGACCAACTATCGGTTCAAATATATTATTTATTATTTCCGTAGCTTTCTCCGGGTCCAATTGATCAGCAAGCTTAGTAAAACCTCTTATATCGATAAATATTATGGTAGCTTCACTTCGTTCACTCGGCAAGCTTCCCTTCCCTTCTAATATTCTGGAAGTCACTGCCTTTGGAACATAAGGTCTAAATAATTCTAAAATATTATTTTGTTTTTTCTCTTTCATTTTCTCTTTTTCCATTTTTAAATACATCATTCCCTTCTCTCCCTGGGGAAATTGTAGAGACACGGCGTGCCGTGTCTTCTTCTTCACCACGGCACGCCGTGGTGCTACACTTGCAACTTGCATTTAATCTCTCTCTTCCCTCTCCCCTCGGAGGGAGAGGGTTAGGGTGAGGGGGAATATAATTAAGGTTTCTAATATTATAACAAAAGCAAAAAAATAAATAAAGAACCAATAATAAAAAGGGGACAGTGTAGATTCAAGTTGCTAATGCAACAGTTTTACGAAAACCTCATGCGGCGTTAAAAAACCTAAAGTTTTCCGCGGCCGGTCGTTTAACATATCTTGTGCTTTTTTGATGCTTTCTAATGTTACTTTTGAAAAATCCGTACCCTTGGGGAAAAATTGGCGAATCAAAGCGTTGGTGTTTTCATTAGTGCCTCGTTCCCAAGGAGAATGGGGATGCGCAAAATAAACTTTAATCTGCGTGCTCTTGGTAAAAAGTTTATGTTCTGCCATTTCCTGGCCCTGGTCATAGGTTAGAGAACGCTTTAAGCCTTTTGGAAGATGCTTAAATTCTTTAGCGAAAGTTTCTCGTACTGCGGTAGCATCTTTATCTTTAAGCTGAACTAAGAAGGTCATACGGGTGGTTCGTTCAACTAAAGTACCCAAGGCAGAACCATTATTATGCCCCATGAGAAGATCGCCTTCCCAATGGCCAGGAATAGTGCGGTCTGCTACTTCAGCAGGACGTTCTTCAATGCTTATATAGTCCTGTATGGGGCAGGATTTCTGACGGGATTTGCCGTGTATTCGGCGGTTTATATGATGGTACCGTAAACATTTAACTAATTCTTTGCGTAATGCACCACGCGGTAAAACATATAAATAGGAATAGATGCTTTCAGGTGATATTTGCATGTTCATGTTTTCAGGATACAATATTTTTAGGCGTTTGGCAATCTGTTCCGGAGACCATAATTGATCCAGGTGTTCAAGAACGTAGTGTTTCAACGGTAGATTAATATCCATTTTTCGGCTTTTGCGGGCAAGATGCCTTAACTTATTAGCACGATATTGAGCTTTAACCGCTCTGTAGGCTTGCCTGTTTACAGTGTTACGGTTGACTTCGCGACAGATGGTACTAGATGATCGGCCAAGAGATAGCGCAATATAGTTTTTACTCAATCCTTGGGCTAATCCAAGGCTGATCTCTTCACGTTCATTAATGTTTAACTGATAACAATGAGCCATATGCAACTCCTTTCTTTTGGCATATTATACCAAAGTTAAGTGTTGCATTTGCAACTTGAACCCAAGCAGACACCGATTATCCAAGTTTTCACATTTGACATAAAATTATGCTAAGCAGAATAATTTAAAACATAGGGCTAGTTCTTTAGTGGTTTAAAGTTGTAAAATTAAAAAACTTCAGGAGTGGGATTACAGCCCGTTAATGTGGGAAGAAAAAGATTAAAGAAAAAAATATTTAACAATTTTTGTATGCAGAATTTAGTTAGAAGAAGCAAATATAATTTGTCAGTAAGAAAGATACGATTCCGATAACTGTACGATGTAGAATTATTGGAAATGTATTAATGCCATGATTTAGGACAAACTAATTTTTTATTATCTTTAAGAGGGATTATATCTGGTAGTATGCTACTTTTTAAGTGTTTTTCTTTTATTTTCATATGAAAATCACATTTTTGTTTTAAAAGTTCTGCGCACCTTCCAATTGGAATAATAACTCCTATTTGTTTATGGGGAAACAATGTTTTTACTGCTTCTATAGAAGGAATTAAATCACTATCTCCTGAGATGATATATGCTTTGTCGAACCTATCTTGAATTGCTAATTTGAATAAATAAATTGCGATGTTAACGTCAGTTCTTTTTTCTTCGAATGTTGTATAAGTTTTTTTACATAATCGGCATATTCTATCTTTTTTTCGAAATTCTCCGTAAACAATTTTAACTCCCCTGAGTTCTTGAGCTTTAATGAAGATTTTATGTCTATTCGTTTTATCTGGAGACCAAGGAGTTAAAGCGGTGAAGTAGTATGTTTCTTCAATATGTTCTTTTTTTGTAATAAAATTTTTAGCAAGTTTTGATAAGTCAATCCACTTATATTTATTAAAACGCCTTTCATTTGCAATTGAATGATAAAGATTGAAACCATCTATAAAAAATATAGTTTTTTCCATAATAATTTTCTTTCATCAATATATGAGTCCCCTCTAAAAACCCCCATCAAGCAACCGGACAATATTTTATTTCAAAATTGGGCAATTGGTGGAATTTGACCATAAAAAAGATGAAACGAAAAATATTGCGCGATTTTTGACCAACTTGAAACAAGTTTTTAAAAAACAGACGGTTTCCGGCTTTCATTAGTCCTAATAACCCGGATAGATCCGGATTTACCGTCAGATAGCGGTGGATTCTCCCAAAGTTTATCGATATCCCCATACTGCAGGCATATATCATCGTCTTGAACTGTCCGCGGATGCGCAGCTTCCCTTTATGATTTAGCGGTTTCACAAACTCCTTGATGGTGGCTTCCACATTGGGTCGTAACTTCCTCCGTTCAAGCGGCAGGGTATTTATATTTCTCTTTCTTTTGTTCGACAGATACTGCTCACGGGTAAAATAATATACCCGCTTCTGGATTAGCGTCGGACAATCTCCGGCAAGCAAGCAGCCGTCACACACCTTTTTATCAAAACAAACCTTGTACCGAATTCTGGTCTTCTCCGATTTTACTTTCTGTAGGGGACAGGACACCTCATATTCTCCTTCTGTTATTTCTTCTATCTTCATCTCTACTTTACTTTTCCGTCCTTTTACCGCCGTCTGTATATGGGTAATCCCAAGTTCCTCAAACTTCCTGTCATTATCTTCACTTCCGTATCCCCCGTCAGTGTGTAATTCTTTCAGATCAGGGGTCTTCTCTTTTAAGGATTCTATCCGGTCATTCATTATATCGCTGTCGTCCGTGTTGTTTGACTTAACGGCAATGTCGGTTAGCAAATTCAATTCGTTTTCCGGGTTCGCAGTCTCTGTCACATTAACGCTCTGACCCTTTCCTACTTTCTTCCCTTTCTTCCGGTAGGTGGCATCTATATCGTCAGGCGACTGGAGTATTCCGCTGTGAAGTTCCTCGTTCTTTTTTACTGCCACTTTATTTTTTACTACGGTAAAGTGTTCCTGATAAACTCGCTCAAATATAGGAAAGATTTCTATCTCTTTATATCCCTCTCTTAAGGCCTCGTAAAGCTTATGATAGATCTGTCCCAATTTCTCTAATTCCCTTGGTATTTCTGCTCGCTCCAATTTGTATATATACTGTCCCGAGGTCTGTTTCGTATAGTCCGATAACCTATCCTTGAATCGCTCTTTATCTTCTTCCTTCAGAACCCGATACAATCTGAGCAGCATCTCTATCAATAGCTGCACCCTGCCATAGCTTCGTATATTTGACATTGCCATAAATGAGTCCGATCTTTGAATGTCCGTCTTTATCTTTAACTTCTTTAGCTGTTCTTTTGTGAGTCCGTCAAATACCCTTTCCAGTAAGTTCTCTCCTGTTTCTACAAAATGCTTCAGCAGTCTGTTTTGGAAATTGAAAAATGTTGCCTCGCAAAACGCCGTATCATCCATCTTGTTCAGTCCTAACGCCGTCCGGGTGAGAAGATTAAAATCTATCTGCTCCAGCATCTCTTTTATCGTCCAGCCTTTCCTATAGGCAAGGATTATGGCCGATACCATTACGTTTACCGATGAGTTCGGCCGGCTTCCGTTTTCGGAATATAATCCGGCAAAGTTTTCCTCTTTTATCTTCTTGAAAATTAGCTGATAAAAATTGTATTCCTCCGATTCCCTTATCTTTTTTCTCTTTGATTCCGACAGCTGTCTCTCTATATCGAAAAAAGATGTCTGTAGATGAGTTGTATTTTCGCGAAACATTTTTTCTCTTCCTCCTCTGTATTGCTTACTTTATTATACAACTTTTCCATCTTAAAATTAAAAATAATTCACCCTGTAATTGACTTTTTAGAGTGGACTCATATATATAAATTTTAAAAAAGTCAAATTATTAATTCGTATCGCGTATCGAGTATTGCGCGAAGAAGAAGAAAAAAATACAGGGAATAAATTCAAAATAAATTAGTCATTATTGAAAAAGTCGTAGGGGCAGACCTTGTGTCTGCCCTTTGTTAGGCAGATGCCTCGCCCGTATCGATTGATTAATTTACATAACTATCGAGTATCGAGTTAAGAAAGAGAAAGAAAAAATAGAAAAAAGTAACCTTATTTTGTCGAAATAAAAAATTATTTTTAAAAAAAATAATTAAAAAGAAGGATTTTATAAAATAATGTAGAATAAAATATAAAAGAGCTAATTAGAAAGATAGAATATTTGTTATTTTTATAAATTCTTTTCTATATTTAAAAAACTATGATATAATTATATCAAAATATTCTGCTAAAAATAAATTCACTTTTATTCTTTTAGGGAGATAGGGTACGTGCGGATAATATCTATAGCTAATCAAAAAGGCGGAGTAGCAAAGACTACCACTACCATAAATTTAGGAGCAAGCGTAGCAGCATTGGGGAGAAAAGTGTTATTAATCGATTTAGACCCTCAAGCCCATACTACTTTAGGATTGGGTTTTGAACCGGATACTTTGTCTAAAACGATATTAAATGTGTTAGAGCCTCATCGCTCCAAGAATAAATTGAAGTTAGAAGAAGTAATAATAAAGTTAAAAATAAATAGCGAAAATAATTTATTTTTAGCTCCTTCTAATATTGACTTTGCCAGCGCAGAATATAAACTCATAGACCAAATAGGCAGAGAAGATTTTTTAAATGCGAGCATCAGAGAGTGCAAAGTCCCTTTTGATTATATTTTTATTGATTGCCCTCCTTCTTTGGGGATCCTGACTGTAAATGCCTTAAAGGCTTGTGATGAAGTCATTATCCCTATGCAGCCACATTATTTTGCTCTCAGGGGGATAGAAGAATTTATAGAGACAACCGAGATCGTGCGGAGGAATTTAAACCATTCTTTGAAAATAAATATTTTAATTACCATTGCCGATACAAGAAGTAATTTAGCCAAGGAAATTATAGCTGAAACAAAACAATATTTTAGTGATAGATTATTTAAAACGATAATAAGAAAAAATATTACTTTGGTAGAGGCCAGCAGCCAGGGTGTACCGACCCTACATTATAGCCCCAATTCTCACGGGGCTGTTGATTATTATAAATTAGCTCAAGAGGTGATATCTTTTGAAAAAGAAGAGATTAGCGCGGGGATTCAGTAAAATCATTAATTATAAAGAAGAATTAATTAGGGATACATCAGGGGGAATTAATGAAAGAGTTGAAATTCAGAATAGGGAAGAAGATGAATTTTTAGGTAGACCTATAAGCCCCCCCCAAAAAGAGGTAGATAGATTTGTAAATATTAAAGTAGTTGGTATTGGAGGAGGAGGAAATAATGCTATTCGGGAAATGGCTCTTCAAGGGATGAGCAATCTTGATCTAATTGCTATAAATACGGATTTACAAGCCCTATCCCTATCTCAAGCTGGACAAAAGATTCAAATTGGTAAATCTCTAACCAATGGCTTAGGAACCGGAGGTAATCCCGAATTAGGCAAGAAAGCAGCTGAAGAGGATAAAGATAAAATTTCTAAGGTCATGGAAAATGCAGATATAATTTTTATTACGGCCGGTATGGGAGGAGGAACAGGAACTGGAGTTGCTTCAGTTGCGGCAAAGATAGCAAAACAACATGGCATTTTAACCATAGGGGTAGTAACTAAACCCTTCGCTTTCGAAGGTAAAAAGAGAAAATTACAAGCGGAAGCCGGAATAGAAGAATTAAAAAATGAAGTAGATGCTTTAATCACTATTTCTAATGACCGTTTATTAAGAATTATTTCTAAAGATACTTCTATGAAAGATGCCTTTGAAATGACTGATAAAGTATTATGTCAATCTGTTCAGGCAATTGCTGATCTGATTACCATTCCCGGATTAATAAATTTAGATTTAGCCGATGTAAGAACAGTAGCAAAAGATGCTGGGCTATCTTTGGTAGGCATTGGAAAAGGTAAAGGGAAAAAGAAAGCAGCTGCTGCAGCAAAAATGGCTATTTCCAGTCCCTTATTAGAGGTATCCATAAAAGGAGCAAAATCATTATTGATTAATGTTACCGGCGGTTTAGATATGAGCTTATTTGAAGTAAACGAAATAGTTGATATCATATCTAAAGCAGTTGGTCAAGATACAAATATTGTTTTTGGGGCAATTATTGATGAGGAATTGCAGGATGAAATAAAAGTATCTGTCATTGCTACAAAGTGCGAAGAAAATATTGAAGAAGAAGAAAAGGAAAAAGTAAATAAAAAAGAATTATTTAAAGAAAATTATGCAGAAAAAGATAATCTAAAGATAGAAGATAAATTTAAAATTAAAGATCAATTGATAGATGATAAAGACTTAGAAATCCCTGCTTTTTTAAGAAAAAAGATGAAAGGTAATACACTGAAAGATTTTCCAAAACCGAAAAAGACTTTATTTTAAACTCTATCTGTAAATAAACCTAGCGTGGAGCGTATAGCGTTTAAAAGTTTCCCAAAGGTGCCAGGCACCTTTGGGAAACTTTTGTAGACTTACACTTATTTAAAATAAATTTTGGTGCAATTATTCTTATGAAAAAGGCAAAAGGTCGGCAGCTTTCTTTCATTACTTATGAAGCTTCCCAAAAAATTAAAAAAGATGATCGTCTAAAAATTATTTTTGAATCCATAGACTGGAGCTTTATTTATCCTATAATCAAAGATAAATACACCACCGGTAGAGAATTAGTTTATGACCCGGTGTCTCTATTTAAAGCCCAACTTTTAATCTGGTTGGGT
>Ga0180732_1002116_pt1 | contig 11019 bp, 15 predicted proteins | sample KR11_01MetaG_FD_148674 | JGI IMG/M metagenome (GOLD analysis project Ga0180732, IMG submission 148674) | Groundwater microbial communities from the Olkiluoto Island deep subsurface site, Finland - KR11_0.1 MetaG | ecosystem: Environmental > Aquatic > Deep subsurface > Groundwater | place...
GAAGCGAAAGGTGATCAGGCTGAGTTAAGTCCAGCCGACGATCCCAAGAACGTGCCTGCCGGGCCGGAGGTGATTCCCCTGCCGCCCGAGAAAGAAGAAGTACCCCCGGAGAAACCGGTCGAAGAACCGCCGGTACCTCCCGATCCAACTCTCCAGCAGCTGGGCGAATCAGACGAGACATTCGAGCAACGGTGGAAGACTCTCCAAGGCATCCACAGGCACGACAAGGAAACTTGGGAAACAGAGAAAACTACCCTGCTTGCAGATCTTGAAAAGGCCAGGAAACCTCCTGAGCCTCCTGCCAAACCCGCAGAGCCAACTCCAGCGGAAATCGTCGCGGATGCTGCCGCCCTACTTGACTCCCTTACTGTCGAGCAGAAGGAAGCCCTGAAGGAATACGAGCAGGATTTCGACGTTGTTTCCAAGATGGAAGGGATCAAACGCGAAGCAGAACTCAAGAAACTGCGGAAAGAAATCGACGATAAACTCGCCGCGATTGATACGAGAGTATCGGCTTGGCTGGAACCCGTCCTGAAGAAAGCCGCAGAATCCGATGAGGAAGCCCACTTTGACGCGATCCGCGAAACTCATGGCGATTATGAAAAGTATGTCGAGGACGGATCCATCGTAAAATGGATCGAGTCAAAACCGAAATACCTTCAACTCGCCCTGAAACAGACTTACGAAAAAGGTAGCGCAGAAGACGCGATCGATCTGATCGCAGACTTCAAACGCGAAAACAATATTGAACCCCCGCCTCCGCCCGAAAACGTTATCCCGATCAGCAAGAAAAAGACCGAGAAGCGACAGGCACTCGCCGCAGTAGATACACGTCGAGGAGCCATCAGTACCCAGTCTGCGATCAAAGATGATTTTGAAGGGGCTTTTGATGAGGCTTTGAATAAGTAGGAGGAAAACCCAATGGCAATGACACTTTATGGAGATATTTCTCCGAGAACTGCGGCTTATGCCTCGGTAGAATTGCTCAAAAGAGCGATGCCTTACCTGTGCCTGGAGAAATTCGGTGGACGATAGTTTGGCCGAATTAAAAGTCCTTAAAGTCGGGGGACATCCTAATGGGACAATCCCGAGCCAATCCGTAATGGACGGTGTACAGACTATGAACGATGAAGAAATTAGAGGAGCGGTAATTGGAATGGTTTTAGGTGATGGGAGTTTACCAATGGATGGAAGATCGATAAATGCTCACATGGACTTTGCCCATTGTGCCAAACAGCGGGAGTATGCTGTTTGGAAGGCAGGGTTGCTTGAGAACTTGACAAGCGTGAAAATTACCGATGGTTTCAGCCATTGCAAAGGAAAGGAATATCCCAAGGTAAGGGTGCTTTCAAAAACCCATCCTACCTATACTCATCTTCGGCAAAGGTTCTATCACAATGGGCGTAAGACGATTGATTCGTTTCTCATGGAACATCTTACCCCCTTGGGTCTTGCAATTTGGTATCAGGATGATGGACACCTCAAAAACCACGAGAATTATTTGACTCCTATGTTGGAAACCAATAACTTTAATGTGGCAGAGCATCTGATTATGACCAAGACTCTTGCCGATAAGTTTCATCTTGAATTCAGGGCCAATCATCTGAACGCAAAATATCTTATGCTTCGTTTGCGACGGAAAGACAGGGAAAAGTTCTTTGAGATTATTCGGGAACATATACATCCAACAATGGCCTATAAGATTCAGGATGATGGAAAGGTTGTAAAGTTATTTGGTGATCCGATAGAAAAGCAATGCGAGATATGCGGGACTGATATCATCAAGGCATTTACGCTTCGCAATGATGATTCCCGTGGTCGTTTTTGTCGCAACTGCTATAATGAACATCGTTCAACAATAGGGACGACTCGCAATCAATACAGCGAGCCAAGAGATAGTCGGAACCAGCCAGCAATGGCGGGAGTTTGTTAGAAATAACAAACCAAGGGAAACCTTGTAACATAATGCAGGCTAAGTCTCTCCCCGGCAACAAAACGCAGTCAATCAAGTTCCGGCGCTACAATTCGCTCAGTTTGCGGACCACGGCCCTTACGGAAGGCGTGACCCCGACCTCTGAGAAGATGACGGCAACGGACATCACCGCAACACTAAACCAGTACGGTGGATTAGTCGAAATCACCGATATCATTATGGATACGCATGAAGACCCTGTCCTGCAGGAGGCTATTGCAGTATCTGGCGAGCAGGCGGCAAAGACGGTCGAGACGCTTCGCTACAACATCCTGAAGGCGTGTACGAACGTGTTCTATGCCAACAATGTGACGGCCAGAACCAGTGTCATCACCGCTCTCGTTCGTGCCGACCAGAGACGTGTAGTTCGCGCCCTTGAACGGCAGGAGGCTCAGTTCATCACTTCTATCGTGAAGTCCACCCCGTCGTTCAATACGGAATCGATTCTGCCGGCTTACGTCGGAATCACCCATGTCGATCTTACCAGCGATATCCGTGCGCTTACCGGGTTCACCTCGGTTGCGGATTATGGGAAGATCTCTGCATGGGAGACTGAAGTAGGCGCCTGCGAGGACTGCCGGTACATCAAATCCACTATCTTCACGCCTTATGCAGGAGGTGGTGCGGCTGCCTCAACGATGCTGGAGACCACTTCTTTGGCAGATGTCTATCCCGTCATGTACTTCGGGAAGGATGCCTACGGGATGATCGCCCTGAAGGGTAAGTACGCCATTACCCCGATCGTCATCAACCCGGTGCCCAGCAAGAGCGATCCGCTTGGCCAGAGAGGTTCCGTGAGCTGGAAAACGATGCAAACTACGGTAATTTTAAATGACGCCTGGATGGCGGTTTTGGAGGCGTGCGCAACCGAATAAAATAAACTCTTGACATTAAACTATTTATATGTTCTGATCGTTTTAATGAGTGGTTACGAAAGGAGCATAGGATGGCAAAATTTAAGGGTTTGGTTTTGAATTGTTTGGAGTGCGGAAAAGATTTTAAGGTTCCACAGGTAAGATGTAAGACGGCAAAGTATTGTTCCAAGGAGTGCGCAGATGTTCATAGGCACGACACGACAACGGGAGAGAAAGTTGAGTGTAAATGTCAACGGTGTGGAAAAACATTCTATGATCACCCATGCCACGCCAAGAGGCGTAAATATTGTTCCTATGAGTGCGCGAATCGCGAGTATGTTAAGGAAGAAAACCGGGTTTGTGAATATTGCGGAGTGGTTTTTGTTGTCAACCCATCATCTTCTTTTAAATGTTGTTCGTGGGTATGTCGTGTCGCAAGGTCAAAAACTGAGGCATGGCCTACCAGAACGAAAACCTTGGAACAATGTCAGGAGTGTGGAAAAGAATTTTGGGTTAGACCGTATCGAAAAACATTGGGAGAAGGAAAGTTTTGTTCTCGTCAATGCAAGATTGATTCCCAAAAACTTGATGTTACTTCTCCACCTAAGTTTTATGGGTCTGGATCGTGGCTTCAAGTTCGTAAAAGGATTCTTGCAAGGGACCACGCGACCTGCCAACAATGTGGTTTTCAGGGAGCATATCTTCATGTCCACCATAAAGAACTTAAACGAAATGGTGGGATGGAGGGGGATGAAAATCTTACAACCTTATGTGCGCATTGCCACATGATCGTACATTGGGAAAATGGAGATTTTAATCGTTCTTTAACAACCGAATAACCGCTTACCCCTCAATTTTCACACGAGGATAAAAGCCATTCAGAGAAATCTGTGTGGCTTTTTGTTTTTTGGAAATCTATTTCCCGATAAAGTTGGTCGGGGAGTAATACAAGCAGCCTGCTCATCCCAGCCGAGCTGCCAGTGATTCTTAGAAGTCTGGGACAACGCAACTTTACAAGGAGGAATTAACATGGCTTACAAGAAATTTGACGACCCTTCAGCGTTGGTCGCGCAGTCTCCCCGGAAGGTGTATGACGCTTTCCCCGTGGAATCGATTCGCAGAGCATTGCAGGGTGTGCTGAACCGGGTGGTTTTCGGCACCGATGGAACTACAAATCTGGTTAAACTTGCTGGTTGCGGAACTGGTGGGGATAGCGCAACTGATGGTCTTGGTTGCACAGGTGCAATCAGCGTTATTATCAATGGCCGGCTCGGAACTCGCGGGTCTGCCGGAAACTACAAACTGCCTTCCGGAACTCAGGGTACGGGTACTTACGTGAAGTATCTCATCTCTGGTCCAATCAACAGCACGGCAGGAACTGTCACGGCTGGCAATGAATCCACCTCGGCTACCGGAGCCTATCTGCCGGATTGTCCGAATGGTCATGTCGCTCTTGGCTACATGCAGTATGCGGCTTCAAGCACTTGCGGATGGAACCGCGATGCCAATATCGTCGCCGGTCAGGTTACGGCAGGGTCTGCCGGGACGGCAACGTTTGTTGATCTTGCCCACATGCCTCTGTTTGAGGATGGGGTGTAACATCTAACGTCGGGGTGGGGGAGAAATCTCTCACCCCTTAACCGCCAAAGATTCGGAGGGATATATGGCACAGAGTAAAAGTAAGACAGAAGAAGAGCGTCATCCGGAAAGGTTTTTCCTTAACCCGCAGGGGCATATACGTGATCGAATCATCATCCACCAGTCGAGTAAAATACCCAAAGAAGGGCAGTTTATCTCCCTTAATGGGTATAGTTTCCTTGCCAAACCGGGAGTCGAAATCGATATCCCCCGACCAGTAAGACTGATGCTTGATACCCGTGTCGAGACGGAAACGATTCAAGGGGATAACGGCGAGACATACAGCCGGGACATCCCCCGGTTCACGTATACCCTGATAAAGGAAGGGGTAAATCTTCCCTCTCCGGAGGCGATTGAGGCTCAGAAGGCCAGCAAGGAAGGCAGTTCTCCCGAGATGGAGGACTAACTTATGACTGGCCAGGAGCTTGTCACGCATTTGCGGGAAAGCATCCTGGACGATGCAGTTATCCCGTATTTATGGTCTGACACCGAACTTCTCCGTTATCTGAATTACGGAGAAGTTCAGGCGTGTCGTCGCGCCCATTTATTGATTGACTCAACCACGGCGAATGATTCAGGAACGGCTGCCACCGCAGGGACTCTTGGACAGAAACCTCTCTGTAGTCTTACCCTTGTGGCAAGTCAGGCAACCTATAATCTTTCGCCAAAGATTTTGGCGATCAAACGGTGTCAGTTAAAGTCAATGACTTACCCCCTTACCGGCCCGGTATCCTATGACGAACTCGATGATCAGATGTCGGGTTGGCTTGGGACTGCCGGCACGGTAATCGGCAATGAAGACGGCGTGAAGGCTACGGGAACCATCGTATCCAATGGGACCGCAAATCTCACGGCAAACGATACCGTCACGATCGGCACGAATGGATATACCTTTGTCGCTACACTTTCAGCCGAGAACCACATTTTCATCGGCACTTCAGGTCGGGATACCCTCGTTCACCTCATGAATGCGATAAACTCGGGAGGCACTTCGGCATCTTCGCATCAGTGCTCGGCGGTACATCCGACTGTTACGGCATCTATTACCACTGTTGCGGGGACATCCGGGACTTTGGCATTGGAGGCAAAACTGTTCGGAACCGCTGGTAATGGTATCGCTTTGGCAAAGAGTGCAGCCACACTTGAGGTAAGTGGCGCCTACATGACTGCGGGTGTGGATAACTCTGGTGTACCCACCTACTTCATGAATGAACCGCCAAACACCATCACCTTTGTTCTGGCACCGTCTTCCATTACAACGGCCATGCTGGTTGTTTCTCGTATCCCACTCATGTCCTTCACTCTTCAGACCTCTCCTGAGATCGAGGAGAAGTATCATGAAGGGCTCTGTAACTGGGCGGCTCATCTTGCGTTTATGAAACCCGACTCGGAAACCATCAACCTTAACTTGGCCAAATTCTATGAGGGGCGGTTTGACGCTCTGTTTGGCCTTTTACCTACAGCTCTTGCGGAGCGGTGGCGGAAGACTCTCTCGATGAAGCAACGTATGCGTGCGAGGTCTTTCGGCGAATAGGTAGTTAAACCCCGTGGAGTTACAATCAACCCCCATCATGGGGAACAAGGAGAAAAATTATGGCGATATTAAAATTTAAACGACTCATCGAAGATTTGGAGACCGGTTCCGTACAGGTGCTTTCTGCGGTAGGGAAGGCAACCTCGGCTGGTAGAGCAGGAACGGCATATCTGGCAACCTCTGCCAGTACAGCAGGAATTGCGGGAACGGCTGCCTACGCAACAACCGCCGCCGTAGCAGGAAAGCACCGCTATGCTGGAACCGCAGGAACCGCAGCTATCGCCGGTACTGCTCCTTTCTGGGGTACGGTGGATGCGTAAACCCTTTATTTCCGGGGGTCTGAGACGACCCCCGGATTTACACCTGGGAGGTGGTAGAAATGTCTGAAGTAAAAACAATAAACTTAATCAGGTCCCTATCGCTTTCGGCAGGTGATTCTTGGACATCAGGCCCGACTGACTTGCGAGATAGAGTCAATCGGGGAGCGTTCTCACTTGCTCATAGTATTGCGGCGGGAACATCTACCACCTGCGGGACGACCATATTCAGTTATATTGGCTGCACCGAGGTGGGCGGGACATATATCTCCCCCTCTGTTCTTGGAACCTTTGGAACATCCGGGCCTGCTATTGAAGGGAAGATCACAGCCTTCTCTCCGGCGGTGACACCGTTTATGAAGATCATAGCACAGCAGACGGGATCGGGAACCGCTGGCGCAAACAGCAAAGTAACGGCTGATTTGAATTTTCAGTAAGGGGGAGACATGGCACTCAGACGTTTGACGTTAGTTCGCGGCGATTCTCAGACCTATACCCTCACCTTCAAAAAGGCGGATGGCACTCTTTACTGTCTGAAGAACTGGGTGGTATTTTTCACGCTCAAGACAAATTATTCTCTCTCCGATGCTCAGGCATCCCTTCAGAAAATAGTCACTGCGTTTGCAGATACGACGGCAGGGACTTCCGGGGTAGCCACTATTTCTCTTGCGCCTACCGATACTGTTGATCTTGAGCCTCAAGAATATGACTTTGATATTTCGGTAAGAACAGCGGCGAATGAGACTTATACCGTAATGAAGGGTAAATTCGATCTTGAATATGACGTAACCAGAACGGCGGGGACAGCAGGGACGGCATGAGTGATGATATTTCTGCAACAATACAGTCTGGACCAGATATCGCGGTTACGGTATCTAATGGGAATGCTATTGCTGTTTCTGTTGATTCGGGAGCGGATATTGATGTTAAGGTTGGTGCAACTCAAGACATTACGGCGGTCATTCATGAAGAACAGGATATTACGGTTATATTCCAGAACGCTTCTGGTACATCCGGTTCGAGTGGAACTTCGGGAATTGATGGGACAAATTTTGGTTCATCTGGTACCTCGGGGAGTGCTGGAAGTCATGGAACGAGTGGAAGCAGTGGTACGCATGGCACATCTGGTACGTCAGGCAGTTCAGGAAGTGTTGGATCTACCGGTACACATGGCACATCTGGATCATCGGGATCTTCAGCCACCGCCGGCACATCGGGATCATCAGCAACGTCAGGAACTTCTGGTACATCAGGTACATCAGGTACGTCCGGTACAACAGGTACTCATGGGACATCAGGCACGTCTGGTAGTAGTGGAAGTTCTGGAACCATATCAGGAACATCTGGGACAAGCGGAACCTCTGGCTCTACCGGTACACACGGAACATCGGGCAGCAGCGGGACTTCTGGTAGCACTGGTACTCATGGCACTTCGGGTACGAGCGGAACATCTGGTTCTACCGGGACTCATGGCACAAGCGGCACATCAGGGTCATCCGGGACATCGGGTGCAACCTCCGGCACCTCTGGTACTTCCGGCACCTCGGGAACGGATGGCAGTCACGGCACCTCCGGGACCTCCGGAACATCAGGAACATCGGCCACAACGGGTACCTCGGGTTCTTCAGCCACATCCGGTTCTTCGGGGACACCAGGTTCAAGTGGTACGTCGGGATCAAGCGGAACAAGTGGGTCTGTTGGCACACACGGAACTTCTGGTACAAGCGGTACGTCGGGAACCCCCGGTACGTCCGGAACATCATCCACATCAGGCACTTCTGGTTCGGCGAGTACGTCGGGGTCAAGTGGGACCTCAGGTACGAGCGGTTCAGTTGGTTCAGCGGGAACACATGGAACTTCTGGGACGAGCGGTTCCACAGGTACTTCCGGCACTTCAGCTACGGGTGTCACAAGTGGTACAAGTGGCATTTCCGGGTCGTCTGGGACATCGGGTTCAAGCGGCACTTCAGCAACAAGCGGGAGTTCGTCAACCAGCGGAACGTCTGGTACTCCAGGATCAAGCGGATCTTCAGGTACAAGTACTTCATCGGGTACTTCTGGCACACAGGGAACATCGGCTACCTTTTCGGGAACATCAGGAACAAGTGGTAGTTCTGGTACGTCATCGTCAAGTGGCTCAAGCGGGACGAGTGGTACTCCTGGCACTTCAGCGGCATCGTCTGGTACGAGCGGGTCGTCTGGTACGTCGGGTAGTAGTGGCACGTCAGGAACTTCAGGCACTCATGCGACTTTTTCAGGTACGAGCGGAACGTCAGGAACCGCTGGATCATCTGCTGTTAGTGGAACTTCTGGGACCAGTGGCACTGCTGGAACATCAGCAACCTTCTCCGGATCATCCGGCACCTCTGGTTCATCAGGAACGTCGGGTTCTTCCTCGATCATTTCCGGTACATCCGGCACTTCCGGGACTGCTGGGACATCGGCAACATTCTCTGGTTCATCTGGAACCTCCGGCAGTTCAGGTAACTCTGGCACCAGTGGAACGTCGGGAACATTGGGAACTTCTGCGACATTTTCGGGAAGTAGCGGTACATCCGGGACTTCAGGCACCAGCGGGACTTCGGGTACTCCGGGCACCTCTAATTCGACTTCGGGAACAAGTGGCACATCTGGGACAGCAGGTATTTCAAGTACCAGCGGCACGTCCGGCACATCTGGAACCGCAGGTACCTCAGCTACCAGTGGTTCTACGGCTACTTCAGGAACCTCAGGGACCTCAGGGACATCTGGCACGCCCGGCACATCTGGGACCAGTTCGACATCGGGTACTTCGGGTTCTGCATCAACTTCCGGTTCGTCCGGCACCAGCGGAACATCGGGTTCAGCGGGAAGTCATGGGACATCCGGGACATCTGGAAGTTCAGGGACTCATGGAACGTCAGGCACGTCTGGTACTTCTGGAAGCACAGGTACACATGGCACAAGCGGTTCCTCTGGCACACACGGGACCTCGGGAACGTCAGGGACAAGCGGTACATCTGGAACGAGCGGATCATCGGGATCGGCAGGCCATCCCGGATTGTTTGACATTGATATTACTGGCGATTTGGAGCCTGTAACCGATGTTACAACTGACCAGTATTACGAACTTGACGTTAACGACGACATAGAGCCAAAGGCGGCTTAGGAGATAATTATGGCAACCAGAAACATAGTACCACGAGCAACCGGCGAAGGCGGGATAGGAACCGCAGCGAAGAAATGGGCGTTAGGTTGGATCAATGCTCTTGTGGTAACTACACTTAATGCTCTGACTTTGACTGCCGCAGCCGTAGGATTTACTATTGCAGGCGGTACGACGAGCAAGACGCTAACGGTGACAGCAGACACCTCCCTTGACGAAGTCGTGGCGATGTCGAGTAAGGCAACGCAGACAAATTCGTCTTTTACTGGAACGTTGACAGGATGTACTACGGCACCCACCGCAACTATTAGGTATAGTAAAAATGGCAATATGGTATCCCTCACGATGCAAGCATTATTGACGGGCACAAGCAATGACGCAACTAAAACAATCACAGGAATGCCTGCCGCTCTTTTTCCAAGCGTCGCAACGCAGTTTATTGCTGCCACATCTGATAATGGTGGAGCCATGATAGCCTCTTATGTATCCATAAATACGTCTGGCGTTATTAGTTTTGGTCGGAATCTTGATGGTGCTTCATTTACGGTATCTGGTACGGCGACCATAGACAAGTTTACGGTCACTTATCCGAGATAAAGGATTAAACTATGACCACACATATCTCAATAATCATCCTGGCTTTATTGATATAGGAATTGGAAAATCTATGATGCGAACCAAAAGGAGTCTTATGGTTTATTCACTAAAATTTACTGGCGATAACATTCCAACTGGTTCTGCCGGCGCAAACCGATTTTGGATGATCTATGTCCGTCCTACTTATAGGGATGATAAGCCATTGATTGAGCACGAGAAGACACATGTCAGACAGTTCTGGCGCAACCCCTTCAAGCATGTCTGGAAATATGGGCGAGACAAGGACTATACTCTGGCCTGTGAGGTGGAAGCCTATCGTTGTCAGTTGACCTTCTGCAACGAATGGGACAAGGAGATCAATCGTCAGAAGTTCGCTGAGAGAATCGCTACCAAATACGGCATTAATATCACAGTAGAGGATGCTTATAAATTGCTTTGAGTTCGGCCAAATACACTGAGGAAGAGGAGGAAGGCGAATGATGGATACATCTGTTATTGCGATAATTGGGATTGTAGTTGTTTTCTTGCAAGGAGTAACAGGTTATATCCTTTCCGGGATAAAGAAGGACCAAGCCGATATCTGGAAACGGATGAACAGTCATTATCATGAGGTGTCCTGCGAAAACACTGAATGCCGGTCACTTAAAACTGGGAACGTGATTATCCCGCAAGGGAGAGAATGATGAGCGACACCGGGATCTGCGAACATTGTAACGAGGAGTTCACCGTGACCAAATACGGCTTTGGCCTCCGGTGTCCCCTTTGCAAAGGCAAGATTGATATTTTCCCAGATGACGAGATATTCGTCACATTGCCGTTCGGGACGATAGGGATCAGCGGATTGACGAAGATGTGGAGTGAGGCAAGGGAATGAGGACAAGTTTTGATCGAGCATTTGAATTAACGATTGGTCTTGAGGGCAAGGCGACCTGGGACCCTCGTGATCCGGGAGGATTCACTAT
>Ga0180732_1002117_pt1 | contig 11016 bp, 24 predicted proteins | sample KR11_01MetaG_FD_148674 | JGI IMG/M metagenome (GOLD analysis project Ga0180732, IMG submission 148674) | Groundwater microbial communities from the Olkiluoto Island deep subsurface site, Finland - KR11_0.1 MetaG | ecosystem: Environmental > Aquatic > Deep subsurface > Groundwater | place...
AGATTTGTTCTTGTTGTCCAATAGTTTTAAACTAAACTGAGGTCATTTAATGGAAATCAAAGAAGAAACAACATGTTTCAATTGTTCGGATAATAAATTAAATTGTGGATTCTGTAAAGATATTGAAATATGTACAGGATGTACAATATGTGAAACAGATAGTTACGTACCCTGTATTCATTGTGAGATTGATTGCACTTATGAATTATCATGTGTATATAGAAAAGAATGGGAAAGTGAAACAATGAAGAAAAGAAAAAATAAAAAAGATAAAATAGATAAAATAGACAAGATAGAAACAGAAGAAATGCCATGTCTTACATGTATCTCAAGATCATGTGTAGTTTCAGGTACTTGTCCTGAAGGTGTTTTTGATGGATTAAGAGAATATGTCAGTATACCTAAACAAGCTGTTACTCTTGCTGATTATAAAAAATATAATTCACATGGTAAAGTATGGAATACAGGTATTACCTGTATAGATGATTGTCATCATAAATCAGAAAAAATAAAGTTGCGATTAAGTCTTGACGTTTATCTAAAACTTGAACATCTTCAGAAAATATTTCCTGATGTTGAATTCCTTGTATATGCTAATGCCGAACAGCAACCTGATGGCATCTTCCTGATAAAAGATATTACTATTCCAAAACAAACTGTAGGTATGGCATCAGTAGATGATATACAATGCAGTGATCATTTCAATACGGTAATTCATAAACATCCTGGAGATACTCCAGGTGGATTTAGTAAAGATGATGAAGAATATATAAACATGAACCATGACTTTTCACTACTTATTGGTTCAAAAGATTTATCTAAAATCATTGGTGTAGGAAGGAAAAAAACAGATTGTGGGAAGTGGATAAGAGTTCCTTTAGATATTAATGTTGAAATACCAGCAATAACTGATGAATTTTTTCTTTCAAGTGTCAATAATATTGAGAAAAAAACATATCAAAATATTACATATTATCCAAAAAATAATAATTGGGATAAACGACAAAAAGAGGTTACGGAATGGTACAAAGACAGGTTTTATTGATAGCATTAATAATATAAAAAAAAGATAATTGAAAATATTTATATACATAAAAGATATTAGTAACATAATTGTAGATTGTACAAAATCGAGCAAAAGTTCACGAAACTCAAAAAAACTTCAACGAGCAAAGATTACATAAATTCAATATCGGTTAAACGAGTAAATATACAATCTGCAAATTTCTTTTCATCGTTCAGCATGTCTGAACAATGATATACAAAAATTAATAGAAACGGAGATGAAACAAACTATAATGACGACTTACGACGAAGCAATCGCAAAATTGTCAAAAAGCCTGATTAAATCAGGTAAAGTACAATATACAGTAGAGAATATCGATAAAGAGATAAAAAAGATAATGGCAGCAGAAGGTTTCAAGAATAAAACCCAGGGACTTGCATCATTCCGAAGCGACCCGAATATAAAAAGAGCACAGGCAGCAGGGTCTCTTGAAGATGTATCTTTCGATGTATTATCTGTAAGAGATGGACAAACTACACAGAATGATAAAGAGGTGAATTTCCAGGCTATAACCATAGCAATAAACAGAAACGGAAAACCAGAAATCAGAAACACTCTTCTTTGGGACCGGAAAATAGATATTGTTAAAGGAGCATCATATAAAGCTCGAATCAATATCGGAGAAAAGAATAGGTTCGATATACCGGATGAGGTCTTATTAGAGCAACTGGACAAAGTATTATTTACAGGTGCAGATATAATAAAAACTGCTGATCCTGTAGAAGATGCAAAACCACTTCAGTCAGGTATCTGGTATGGTACTGTTGGAAGTAAAGGAGGAAAAGCAACAGCATACGGTTCCGTAAAAGTGGAAGCGTCTACTCTTGGCAGCTTTCAACCGATGCCAATCTGGGTAAATGAAGATGAAGCAGATGATATCCTAAAGGGCGACGAAGTAGTATTTGGAGGATACTGCAAAACAAAAAATAGCATCAATAATGTGAATGCAGATTTTATACTGGTAGTAAAAGATCGCATTAAACCAAAAGATGATGATGTGCTTCTCTAAGCACATCTTCTCTTTTTCAGTGAAGACTTTTGTTTTGGAAATGGATAATTATGTCAACTAACATATATGAATCAGATAAATTAATAATTACTTCTTTTTATGGTGGACAAGAAAAAGGAAGAATGATACAAATGACTGCATTAGAAACAAAAGAAATGGGTGTATCATATTGTCAACTAAATAAAGATGAAGTAGTTGAAATTATAAAAAAACTCACTAACTGGATAGAAATATGATATGCAAATTATATAACAAGATGCAAAAATATAATGAATCTATTCTTGGAATATCAGCAGATGAAGAATCTGAAATAAATCTTCTGATGTTTATTATGATGATATTCTTTACTATCTTTTATACAGTAGTTTTTGCATGGTGGATTATTCCATTGAAAAGAATAAAATTTAGATGTGATAATCAATGATATCTAAAAAACCAATAATTCTTGAATTAATTTCTAATCCTGAATGTGGAAAAACACATTTTTGTACGACTATAAATAAATCAGCTATGATTGATCTTACAATACGATTTGAATCAGATGTGATTTTTGCTAAGAACAGAACAGAACAAGAATTTGAAGAACTATATTGTCAAGCAGATTCTTTCAATAGTATTATAAGATTTATAAGAGACCTTCCTGAAGATATAACCACAATATGTTTTGATGGCTCATCTAATCTCATGCATCTTATTGAATCTCAATGGTGCGATGATAATAAACGAAAACAAGCACTCCAGGTTGAATACGGACACTTGTACGAGATGCTAAATAAGCAGATAATAACTCCAATTATAAAACGTCCTTCTAATATAGTACTGACATCAGGATTACGTGATGAATATATAGGTACTATTGATGAAAAAGGTAGAGCAACATCAGTAAAAACCGGAAAAAAAGAAAGGCAAGGAATCAAACCAATAGAGTATATTAGGGACATAGGCTTAAACCTTTACTTCAATGAAGAAGGACATCGTGCAAATAAAATAATCAAGAATAGATTTGTCAGTCGCACTATTCTCAAAAATCCAGATGATAAAAACAGTGAACAAATTGATAACCAATTCTATATTAAAGAACTGAAGCCCGAAGCCAACTGGACTACTCTCATTGATGCTATCTGTGTTTCTGGAAGTGCTATGCGAAGAGAATGGATTATATAATTATGCATAGACTCAAATGTATATCATTGAACATGATCAAAATGGGAATAATTAGTACATCTATTATACTTGGACTTTCTTTTATTATTGGTATAATTGAGTACCTCTTTGGAGAAACAACAGTACTTATAATTATATTAATATTCATCATACTTTTATTATATTATATTGCATCTAATGAATGTCAATAAAGGAGACTTCATGCTTCTATTCACTATACTTCTTCCATTAATATGGTTAATAATATATATTATAGAAGCAAGATTCAGAAATCGTGTTTTTGTTTTCTTCATAGGAGTATTCATATTTTTAGTCATCGGTATGCTTCTTGATTATATTATATTCTAAAGGAAAGTCTTCACTGAAAAAGAATTATGAAACACAGAGACAGTTCTATTGTAGCATACTATAATAAAATAGATAGAGTTATCTATTGTAGATTATGTATCAGTAAAAATGTAAGGACTTCAATTGTTTTTAGAAATACATGCAATACTATGATATGTTGCTCGTATGGTACTCATCCTAATAAACATAGTGGCAATTTTCATTTTAACAACACTAAACATGATATTGTAATAAGTGAATCAGAATGTAGAATGTGTAGTTATCATGAAGGTAATTGTTTAGTAAAACGTGGATATACATGTCCTTTCAACATACCTGAATATACTAAAGATTTTGCTAATAAAATTGATCACTTAAAAAAAGAATAATTATGCGAAGAACTGATCATATATTCGTTTACTATGATCCAATAGATAATAAAAGACATTGTAGGATATGTTCCGCTGCCACCGGATCAATATTTACGGTATGTTATGTTTGCGTACAAGAAGATAACGAATATAAATGCTGTTCGCACTCAAACAATGGTCGATGGACTGAAAATTTCAAATTTGATAATACTATACATAAAATATTAGTTTCAACAAATGGATGCAACTTAATATCAAATTGCAATAAAGAATGTAAGTTCCGAAATACACTAAAAGACTTATATAAACAGATGGCAAATGTTGATGAAAGATAATCTAAAGAAATTCTTCAGTAAAAAGGAATCACATGAATCGAAGTCATATTATAATAATGTATATATTAGAATCAAATAATGATTCAGAATATATCAGATGTTTTGCATGTAAAGGAAGAGATAATGGAGATAATCTGTGTGCAAATAGCTATTTAAGAGATATTAATCATAATTATGTTTTTCAATGTGGAGTTCAGGGATATAACAAAGAAGCTATGAGAATACGCGACATAGAGCATTTTAATAACAGTATTCATAAAATAATAATGACAACAAATCAATGTTTCTTATGTGATAAACAATGTAAATATCCAAAAATACAATGTGGAAGAATACTTGAAACAATTACAAGATATAAAGAAGTTGTAGGAATTATATGAAACGTAGCAATCCTGTTCTGGTATATAAAGATACAAATAATTGCTTGTATTGTCGTATTGGTATAGCTGGAACAAGTAATACATGTCATGATATCTGTGGTATTCTTATTAAAAAGTATTCTCATATATGTTGTGGAGTTGATCACGTATGGAAAAGGATTACAATTTGGATTCTGAGACTCATCCCACGTCTAAAGACGTGGGTTTTCACAGGAGTATAAAGTAGAAGAAAGGTAGAGTATCATGATGCAGAAAATATCAAAAGGAGTTTATAAATGTCTAATATCTTACTTGTCAGACCTTCGTATCCCGATGCACGAAATAGTATATATAGGATACCAATAGGTCTTCTTAAATTAAGTTCATTCCATAAATCAAAAGAAGATGTTGTAAAATATGTTGAAGGATATTCATTCAGTGAAGACTTTGTTCCTGATATAATATATATAACAGGAATATTTACATACTGGAGTCAGCATACTATAGATAGTATAAATTATTATAAAAAGAAGTATCCATTATCTAAAGTAATAGTTGGAGGTATCTATCCATCAATATCACCTGACCATATAAAAAATAATTCTATGGTAGATGAAGTTATTGTGGGCACAATCCCAGAAGTAGAATTGACATATCCAGATTATAGTCTATTACCAACAGATGTTCCTGAAATAAACGATACACAAATAATATGGGCAAGTCGAGGATGCAAACGTCGTTGCAGTTGGTGTGCGGTCTGGAAAATTGAGCCAGAAGTATATTTCAAAGATGTTGATGATATAAAAAAAGAAATATTGCATTTCAGCAATAGAAAAAATGTTATCTTATACGATAATAGTATCATGCAGCATATAGAACTTGAAAGACTTCTTAACATGTTTAAATATTGGCATGATAGAATTGGATTTAGATACTCAGCATGCCAGGGTATTGATGGTCGTATGATGATGCAATGGGAAGAAAAAGGAGTTCCTGTAGCAAAATTAATGAAATCTGCTGGATTTTATGATTTGAGATTTAGTTATGATCATAAAGGTGAAAAAGATTCAGTTTACTATTGTGTTGATAAATTTGAATCTGTTGGATATAAAAGAAAAGATATGCAGATATTTTGTATAATTAATAATACTGATAATCCAGATATTGTTGAGGATAGGTATTGGGAAATATATTCACAACTTGGATGTCAGATACATTCTGATCGTTTCAGACCTGAAAACATATTTTCTGATGATTATCATAAAGGCGGAACAGATTACTTCATGAATTCAGAATATGGTTGGACAAATGATAATATCAGAGGTACATTGTCTTTTATGTCGGGTTTAAATTATGCTACTCGTATGGGTATCTTATACACTGAAGCAGAAAGAACACAAAAAGCATCTATATTAAATAAAGGCAAATCTTCACAGAAACTCACAGAGTGGATATAAATGTCAGAAAAAGAAATGTTATTCAAAATATTATCAAAGCAATCAAAATCTATACTTATTAAGATTATAAAAGATATGGATGATGGCGAATTCTTAGAACAAGCAATAGATAATGCAGATGTGGCTACGTGAACCACTTCTTGCTAAAAGCATAGAAGCTTCTTGTTTCATAGAATACCTATTGGATTCTTCACAAGCTTGAAATCCCGTAGTTTCTACGGTACTATATCTTATTCCTTACTCAGTTTGGCTTTACATAGGACAGAGATAGAATAATTCATATGTTACTAAGACTATTTCGCCTGATAGGTCAATATTTACTAATCTTAGATTGTTTTAATCATATTTAAAGTTATTTAACAAATTCATCTCAACTATAAATAGATTGAGTTTTCTTTGTTAAGGATATTATAAATTATGAATCAAAATCGTAGCGATTATGTATTAGTATGGATATCAAAAAAGGAGTTAAGTACATCCAATAGAACATACTGTTCTTTATGCAGAGTTCAAATTCAATATGAAGGACTTCATTGTCCAACAAGAAGTCAATGTGTTGACGATATTGCATCACCACATGCATTCAATAATGTTAATCATATAATTATTGCTACAAAAGATTTCTGTAAAGGAAAGCAATATGGCTGCGATAAAGAATGTGTTTCATGTACTATTACATGCACATATAATACAGTAAAGGTATTATCATGACCATACATCTCGATAGACATCATATAGTCCTTGTTTATAAGAATAAAGTTAATGGAATATGCTACTGTGCTTCTTGTTCAATTAAAAACATAATCAACGAAAAAATCGGAATGCATCACGATATTAATATTAATGGAAATTGTCCTATAGACCGAAACTTTTGTACATGCAATAGACATTATGATAGATTTAAATCGTTTAATAATAATGATGATATTATTCTTACTACAATATACAAATGCAACATGAAAGGAACAATATGTTATCGTGATTGTAACTTGTGTGCTGTCAATAAACTGATAACTATAATACATGAACAATCATTATGACCCGCTCAGATTTTGTTGTTGGATATATACTAAAATCATCATTAGATACTGATACATTACAGTGTTTAGCATGTGATATATCTGAAAAACGTACACATGGATACTGTGCAGATATGCAATGTACTTATGATCGATTTGATAACACTAAACATATACCAATAGTAACACAGAAAGAATGTAAATGGATAGAATGTTCATGTATTTCTTGTGATAGATGTGTTATGTTTCTAAAATTTGGAGTTAGACAAAGATGAACTTTAGATACTGAAATTAATAGTTATTACTAATACACATAGATATATATAATATTGATATATATCCATACTTATGGACGAAAGTTTAGTATTACTTGGAAGAGACCGTTCAGAAGAAGAAGAACTTTTACTTGAAAGTTTAGTATATTTCAGATTCGATGACCCAACTGATTTAGATACAATTATAATCAATGCTTATGATGTAAAACCATCATCTGCTGAAAAAAGAATACGTGTATTTTGTAATCAGTTACTATATGATATTCTTGAAAATGTATCATTAAAGAATTATTTACATGAAGCAGGAATTTATTATATATATGGTGAAAATCTTAGAGAGAAGTTTCCTGAATATGAATCACAAATATTACAATCATATTTTACTTTTTGGCAACTTGTTCAAATAAAATTGAAGAAATTATTGAAAAAATAAACAATTTTATGGATAGAAATAAATTTGTACGTATCTTTAGTCGCAACAATCGAATAATATGTTGTTGTTGCGATACCTTTATAAATTCCAATGAACAAAACCAATGTCCTTATCATTCTGATTGTGGATGTAGACCAGTACATAATAGTGGTGGTTATCATGTTATTAAAGAAGAATATAATAATTTTGATAATACAAAAGATAAAATACTTGCAACACTTTCAGAATGTTATATAAATGCAGAGTGTGTAATGGGATGTAGTTCGTGTAATGTAACAGTAGCAAGACTTAAGTATTTAGAATCTATTCAATAACTAATGAATGATGGAATTTATCAAGGATATTCTGTATATTATCATGATTTAACGATTATGTCTACTGAAAGCATAATGTCTATGTTAAATGTTTATAATGTAGATAGTTTAGAATATCTTAAATTAATGCAAACTGCTGAGATTATACGAATGTAGAATAAAAAGTCTTCACTGAAAAAGGAGAGAAATTATGTCTATTCTTGATAAACTTATTGAAAAGAAAGACTTAGAATTATATCTAAAACTACGTACCGAATTTTTAGAATTATCAATCCATAATGATATTCTAAGTACTCCTCCAAAATATAGAGAAAAATTGAAACAACGACAGATAGGTAGACTTAGAGAATTGCATTTATTATTAACAGAACTGAACCAGAACAATATTAGAAATAAAGGTATATTCTATTGGAGAAAAAACAAGGAGCTATCAAATGATAGACTTATCTAAACATACACATTATGGTCACTTTAAATTACATAGTGGAAAATATAGTAATATTTTTAAAAGTAGTTGATAGGTAATTATGGCTACACAAATATTCGTTAAGCGAAATGGAGAATATTTTGCTGGTTATATTGAAGTTATGGATGCGTGGATAGATAGAACAGATTATCTTGAATCCAATAACTGGTTTAAACGAAACATTTGGCATAAACTATTTGTACCAAAAGAGTTTCATGTTATAATAGCAAAAGGAAACAGAATATACGATATTTTAGGAGAATGGTGATACAAATGATATTCGCTACACACTTAATAAAAGTAAAAGGAAACTTTAACACACATATATGGACTGAAGCATCTCTTAGTGAATATGTAGATATAAAAATTGGAGAACTAGAAAGTACATTTCATGCGGAGGTAGAACTATTTAAGATATATAATAAAAATCAGATAGATGTGTGGATACTTATTCGTGGATTACCATCAGAAGTATCACAAAGTATTGTTGATAAATGGGCAAAAGATCACATTACAGAAAAAGGTCTATTTGTTGAGGAAGTAAAGATAGAAATTATAAATAGTATGATATATCCAAAGCCGATGTATATTATGCTTGGATAAAATATTGGATAAAGAAGGAAAGACTATAAATAATTTGGAATGGCTGATATAAAAAAGTTATAATTGTTCAGAAGATAAGGTTTTTATCAGCCATAGATAACTATATATGCAGACAAGCTAATATACCTTTTGTTCAGAAGGAGGTATAAATATAAGAAAAGTAGGAATTTGTCAGAAATGTGGTAAAGAAAAAGTAGTACAAGACCATCATATAAATGGTTATTTAGGAAAACATAAGGATGAAGTTGCGCCTTATTGTAATAGTTGTGACCAAAAAGCTCATTACAAAGCAAGAAAAGAAGGAAAATGCCTCTTAAATTCAGAGGAAAGAATGAGACTTAGTCATAATAGTTCTATTCGTAGAACTCATAGAACAAAAACACTTGGTTGTGAAACTATGACAACGAATATATTATTAATTAGTGAATGCCATATCAATATTAATACTGGACATCTCAATATTACTTCTCGATTTTCGGGAAACCATAAGAAAAAACTAAAAATTATAGGGTGATATTATTACTCAATTCCAAGACAAATTAGCTAAATATACCAAAATAAAAACAATTGGTTCTCCAGAAATAGAAGAGCTTCTCAAAATTTCTGATATAGCAACTGTCCAAGCAAAATTGGACGGAGCAAATGCGAGGACGATTTATGATATAGAGAATGATAAACTTGTTTTTGGAAGTCGTGCTAAAGAACTACCAAAAGATACTAATCCTAATACATGGTGGTTTATAAGAGCAATGAATAAAGCCTTTGCTGAATATAAAGATGAATTTGTGCCTAATATACAATACACATCCGAAAGTATGCAACCACATACTATTACTTATGATAATATTCCAGATACAGTTGGATATGATTGTATAGATTTAATTACAGGAGAATATTTAGATTGGAAAGAATCAAAAAAATTATTTGAAGCAATTGGAATACCATTTATTCATATCTATGCAGAAAAACCGGCAAATGAAATAACAATTGAAGAATTAGAAAAATATATCAAAACACCAATATATCATAAACAACAAGAAGAAGGTGTGGTTGTAAAAGTATATAGCAGAAAGAATAAATATGGGTCACCTCTCTTTGGTAAGCTTGTAACAGATGATTTCAAAGAAAAAAACAAAGCAGTTTTTGGAGAAAATGGACAACCAAAGAAGCAACAACCAGAAAATGAAGTAAAGATAGCTGATACATATTTAACTCCTGCCAGATTTATCAAAGCACTTCAACATTTTGAAGATGATGGTGATAAAATTGATATGTCGTTGATGCCTAAATTATATAGATATGTTATTAAAGATGTGCTTAGTGAACATATTATAGAAATTTCAGATGATTATAATAGCATAAACTTTCCAATGTTATCTAAAATCATAGCAGGACGATGTGCACAGATGTTGAAGTCGTATCTTTTAACCAAAGCAAAATGATGACATTTAGTAATATCAAAATCAAAAAACATATATCTAAATCCAAAAAAGGAGGTGAAACTAATGAAAATAATAGTAATCATTGCTGCAATATTAACTATATTAATAAGCAGCAGTATAGTATCTGCACAGGTTGGTGACAAGACAAGTGGTCCTATATTTGGAAGTTGTGATTGTGAACGAATGTCTATATTAAGCCAGCAATTAGATGATAATACTCTAAAAGCAAGAGCATTATACTGGATGGATATAATTGCATGGGACTATAAAACAACTCCTGAACGATTTATATCAAGATACTGTGCAAAAACAACATATAAATATGTATAGATCAATAACTAACAAAACCATATGTTGATATATCTAAATATATCAA
>Ga0180732_1002118_pt1 | contig 11016 bp, 13 predicted proteins | sample KR11_01MetaG_FD_148674 | JGI IMG/M metagenome (GOLD analysis project Ga0180732, IMG submission 148674) | Groundwater microbial communities from the Olkiluoto Island deep subsurface site, Finland - KR11_0.1 MetaG | ecosystem: Environmental > Aquatic > Deep subsurface > Groundwater | place...
AACTTTAAATCAGTCCCGGGATCATAAACCGTCGCATCAAAACCAGGGCGGGCATTTTGTTCATAATAGGTCACCCGGTAGGCGTGCGCATGCCTTTCCGTAATCTTTACCCCCGCATCCAACAAGGCCCGGAACAAGGTGGTTGAATCCTGGCAGACCCCGCCGCCGTCACCTAAAACCGTCCGGCCTTCTTTAATAATATAAGCCGATTTAAATCCGGTTGCCGCCGAAACATCCCCCAGGGCTTTATTAAAAGAAAACTCTTCTCCCGGTGCTACCAGTACTCCGTTTAATTTAGCCGCCGTTAAAGCCACATTATGGATTCTGCCCGGAATTGAATGATAAAAAGTTGACTCGCCCTTACCGATCAGCTCTTTGATTCCCAAATCATTTACTTGCTCAGTGCTGACCTTTGGCTGAGTCGTTTGGACAGCCGCAGCGACCGTTCCTTGATTCCCCTCGCTTTTTTCTAAGTTTTCTAACCCCTCTTTTATTAATAAGTTAGTTTGTTCCTCATCCACCCTGATGCCGTTTAAAGCCGGCTTAAACTCCACCACCTTTTGGCCGTCAAACTGGAAGACCGCATTTTGCGCCTCCCGGTTAAGGCTGGTCGCTAAGCTGGCGGACAAAGTGGCAATTTTTTCCTCATCCCAATTACTGGTAAACCCGATTAAATTAATTAGCTCTTCTTTAGCAATCGTTCTGGAAAAATTCTCATATTGTAAAATTAGCAGCTTTTCTTTTAATTTTTCCGCCCGGTCTTGGGCCTTAATTAATTCCTCGGTGGATATTTCAATCTTCACCAGCTTAATCGGTATCTCCACGCTGGAAAAATTTAAACTGACAAGTCTCTCAATTACTGTTCGGACTAATTGGTCCTTTTCCACTAAGCGGCCATTTTTGCCCGGCTCCAAGTTAACCCCTCCCTCATTATTTAAACTTAAGTTAGGCATTACCGGCTCTTCCACAATTCCGGCAGTAATAATTTCCACCGATTCTGCTAACTTTTCTTGATTAAATTCCATTTCCATATTAATCACCGCTTTTTTTTGCCACTGCTGCCACTTCAAACCCAAGTCCTTAAAAAATCCTTGGCTTCTTCCCCTCAAAAAAGCTTTTTGCGCTGTTAATCTTGGCTCATAGCTAATTTCCAAATCAATTAGGTTTAATAACCATTCCTGACCGCCAAACTTTAATTGAATTGCGCCTAAATCAGCCGGAATCATTTGCCTTAATTTGCCCTCTGCCGCTTCTAAGCTTAAGTTAGACAACTCTACCGAACCCACGCGGACATAGGGGTAGATTTTATTGCTATACGCCAAGTGATAAATTGACACTATCGCGCTGGCTAAAACCAGTAAAGCCGCCAAAATAATCAATCCCCATCTATAAATGTTGCTTCTCATAAAATGGCTTGTTAAGATAATATCATAATGCCTGAAGATAACCTAACCCCTCCAGAGCCGCCTTTTCCGATTGCCCCGCCTATTCCTCCGGCTTCTCCTGCTCTGCCCCCGCAGGCAGGTTTACCTGCGGAGGCAGGAGGACCGGCGCAAGTTAAAGACTCAATTTTCAAACGCTTCCTGCCGATTTTAGTCGGGCTGGGCATTATTGTTCTTTTATTTCTTTTGGTCACTAAAATTATCCTGCCCAAATTCCAGAAACCAAAAACACCGGAAATTATTACTCTCAAATACTGGGGCCTTTGGGAGCCGGAAAACTTAATGGCCGAAGTTATCAGTGATTATCAGCAAACCCACCCCAATATTACCGTTCAATATTTACGCCAATCATCTAAAGATTACCGTGAACGCCTGCAATCCAGTTTAGCTAAAGGCGACGGCCCGGATATTTTCCGCTGGCACAATACTTGGCTGCCGATGTTAAAAACCGATCTGGCCCCGATTCCCGACACTATTTATTCTCCGAATGAATTTGACACCACCTTTTACCCGGTTGTCAAAAAAGACGCTTTTTTTAACGGCCGTTATTATGGCCTACCTTTAATGTTTGACGCCCTCGCCCTATATGTAAACGAAGATATTTTCCAAAGCGACTCCACCCTTAAAATTCCCACCACCTGGGATAACTTGCGCCAAACCGCTTATAAATTAACGGTTAGGGACGAACGAGGCAATCCGACCCGGGCCGGAATTGCCTTAGGTGCGGCTGCCAACGTGGATAATTTTTCGGATATTTTGGGACTGATGATTTTGCAAAATGCCGGCAACCCGGGAAAGCCGGACACAGAAGCCGTCGCCTCTGCTCTTAAGTTTTACACCCTTTTTACTACCCAAGATCGAACTTGGAGCGACCAATTACCTAACTCTACTTATGCTTTTGCAACCGCCAAGACCGTAATGATAATTGCTCCTTCCTGGCGGGCGCTGGAAATTAAAGCAATCAGTCCTCAATTAAACTTCAAGCTTTATCCTGTTCCTCAATTGCCGGGCACTAATATTAGTTGGGCCACTTATTGGCTGGAAGGAGTTTCCAAAAAATCAGCCAACGCCGACGCGGCCTGGGAATTCGTGAAATACTTAAGCTCTCGGGAAGTTTTAACCAAGATGTACAATATTGCTTCTAAAACCCGCCTTTTTGGTGAGCCTTATCCTCGTCAGGACATGGCTAGCTTGCTTCAAGCCGACCCTTTTTTAGGGGCAATCCTTTCCCAGGCCATTTCCGCCCAATCATGGCCTCTTTCTTCCCGTACTTTTGATAACGGCCTTAACGATAAAATCATTAAATATTACGAAGATGCTATTAACAGTTATCTTAATAATCAACCGGAAAAAGATATCACTCAAAATCTGACTCAGGGCGTCACTCAGGTTTTATCCCAGTATGGACTCGCCAATTAAGTTGGCGGTTTTACGCACCATTGCCTATGCTTCGATTTTTAATTATCATTTGAGTTTTGAAGAACTTTATCGGTATTTAATCAGCTCCGAACCGGTTTCTAAGACCAAACTTAAACCCTATTTTACTGCCAAACCTCAGCCTGTCAATCGCTTTAGTCAATTAAAGTGGCCGGTTGCCCGCCGGGCGGCCAAAATTTTGAGCTTTATTCCCTCAATTCGGTTGGTGGCCGTCACTGGGGCCCTGGCCATGAACAATGCTGACAAAAACGAAGACATTGACTTAATGATTATTACTGCGCCAAACCGCCTTTGGTTGACGCGGCTGCTGGTTTTAATTTTATTATTTCCTCACCTCCGCCGCGGCCAAAAAATCAATAACCGTCTTTGTCTCAATCTTTGGCTTGATGAAACCTCGCTTAATCTTAAAACTCAAAATTTATTTGTCGCCCACGAAATCTGTCAATTAAAACCGCTGTATAATCGTGATGCTGCCTATCAAAAATTTATTGCCGCCAATCTTTGGTACAAGCAATTCTTGTCCAACTGGACTCCCGTACCTACAGGGTCCGACCCTGCAGGAAAAAGGTCCGTTCTTGAAGCAAAGCTTCGAGGCCGGACCTTGCTGGATAAATTAGAATTTCTTTCTTTTCATCTTCAGTATGCCTACATGAAACCAAAAATAACCCTCGAGCGGGTCGGTCGCCATTTTGCCTTTTTTCACCCCCGCCCCACCGGAGAAATCGTCCTGGAAAAATATCATCAAATGACAAGGACCATCCTTGTCACCGGCTGTTTTGACGTGCTGCATACCATGCATCGCCGTCTCTTGGCTGCTGCTAAAAAACTCGGCGGGATTTTATTAGTCGGTGTCGAGACCGATCAGCGCGTCCGCCGGTTAAAAGGCCAAGGCCGGCCCGTCAATCCTCTTAATGTTCGTCTGAAAAATCTGCAGCAATTGGGGATTGCCGACAAAGTTTTTGCCTTGCCGAAACAGTTCAATGATTTAAATCATTTTACTAGTTTAATTAATCAAATTAAGCCAAAGATTTTAGCTGTGTCTGCCAACACGCCCCACTTGACCGTCAAACGCCAAATCATGAAGCGCTTTAACGGCCGCGTCGTCATTGTCCTGCCCCACAACCCCAAAATCTCCACTACTAAGATGCTAAAATAATTTATGAACCAAAAGCTAGCCGCCCAAATTAAAAAAGCAAAACTCGAGCATCAAAAAGGTTCTGCTTTCGAGAGATATCATCCGACGTTTGGGGGAACGTATATCCGCGACGCCGTCTTTGGCGCCAACGACGGGATTATTACTACTTTTGCGGTCATCGCCGGCGTGGCCGGGGCAAATTTACCTCTGAGCACGGTTTTGATTTTGGGGTTTGCCAACTTATTGGCCGACGGCTTGGCTATGGGTTTAGGTAACTATCTGGGCAGTAAATCCGAAGTGGAATATATTAATCAGGAGCGGCGCATGGAAGATTGGGAAGTAAAGCATATTCCCGGCCTGGAACGAAAAGAAATCAAGGCGATTTATTACCGCAAAGGTTTCCGCGGGCAGGATTTAAGCCGGGCGGTGCAGACGATAACGTCCAACAAAAAAGCCTGGGTGGAAACAATGATGGTCGAGGAACTCGGCCTACCGGCGGAAAAATCCAAGCATCCGGCTAAAAACGGCCTGGCAACATTTGCAGCCTTTGCCTTAGCCGGCCTGTTTCCGCTGCTGCCCTATGTTTTTGGTTTCCCCAGAGCATTTAACACTTCAATTATGGTTACCGGACTAGCCTTATTTAGCGTTGGCAGCCTACGCGCAATCATTACCAAAAAGAATTGGTTAAAATCCGGCCTGGAAATGTTAGCGGTTGGAGCGATTGCCGCGACCGCGGCCTTTGTTACAGGCTACCTAATTAACAGGACATTAATTTAACTGGGCGCAAAACAAACCCTTGACAAGAAACCGTCACCGTTATAACATAGTTATAACATATGGTGCAAAAGATTTTTCAGGCGGGCAACTCTGCCGCCGTTTCTATCAGTAAAAAATATCTAGAATTGTTAAATTTGTCTATTGGCGATCAAATTCAAACCGAATTTTTTCCTGAAACCAACAAAATTGTTCTTTCTGTGCCTCAATCCAAATCTCAGGCTATTAGCGATACGGAATTATTAATAAAACTTAAAAGCTTGGAAAAACGGTACGGCCGGCTTTACCATAAACTGGCTCAGGCAGAGTGAAGCGATTAACCCCAAAACAAATTTTGTTAATTCATGATGAGTTAGTGGAAAAATACGGCGGTAGTTTTGGTATCCGCGACGAAAACCTGCTTGAATCAGCTATTTTCCAGCCCTTTGTTACTTTTGGCGGCCTGGATCTTTATGAAACTGTTTTCGACAAAGCCGCCGCCTTATTAAGATCTTTGGTAAAAAACCACCCGTTTATTGATGGCAATAAACGCACCGGTATTGCCGCCGCCCAACTTTTAATTGAAGCCAACGATTATATTTTCAAGGCTGGAATTTCTGCTGCTGAAAAATTTATCAGAAAAATTGCCTTAAGCAAGATTTCTGTTGAAGAAATTAGCCTTTGGTTAAAAAAGCATTCAACTTGCCCTTGACAACTTTTTTTCCACCCGTTAAACTAGCACTTGTTATCATTGAGTGATAATTATTATTTTTTAAGGAGGATAAATTATGGCCAAAGCTAATCTTCAGCCAACCGCCGGTTATATTTTAGTTGAACCGGTTGCCATTCAAAAACAAACTGCCTCAGGTATCTACCTGCCTGACTCTCATGATGAAAAACCCCAGCAAGCCAAAGTTCTGGCTATTGGTCCGGACGAAACCACTGACTCCGGCGTGAAACGCCCCGCGCCTTGTAAAAAAGGCGACACCATTATCTATAAAAAATGGGGCGGCAATGAAGTCAAGCTCGGTCTCACCGACAAAGATGAAGTTTTATTTATTGAATTTAAAGACGTCTTAGCAATCGTCAAATAAAAGGAGCAATTTATGGCAAAACAATTAATTTTTTCTGATGACGCCCGCCAAAAACTATTAAAAGGCGTCAATATTTTAGCCAAAGCCGTGGTCACTACCTTAGGCCCCAAAGGCCGCAACGTTGCCCTGGACAAAAAATGGGGCGCCCCGAGCATTGTCCATGATGGTGTCACCGTCGCCAAAGAAATTGAGCTGGAAGACCCGTTTGAAAACATGGGGGCCCAGTTAATTAAAGAAGCCGCTTCCAAAACCAATGATGTGGCTGGCGATGGTACCACCACTTCCACCCTGTTAGCCCAATCAATTGTTACTCAGGGAATGAAGAATATTACTGCCGGCGCCAACCCCATGCAAATGAAGTTGGGGATTAATAAAGGCGTTGCCGCGATCGTTGAAGAAATTAAAAAAATGTCCAAACCGGTTAAAAATGATGAAGAAATTACCCAGGTGGCGACCATTTCTTCTGCCTCTCCGGCCATCGGCGCCAAGATTGCCGAAGCCTTAAAAATGGCCGGCCGCGACGGTGTGGTGGAAGTGGAAGAATCAAAAGGCTTTGAAATGACCATTGACCACAAAGAAGGCATGGAGTTTGATAACGGCTATGTTTCTCCTTATTTTGTCAGCAATGCTGACAAAATGGAAGCAGAAATTGACGACCCGGTTATCTTAATTACTGATAAAAAAGTCTCGGCCATTGCTGACCTGCTGCCCTTTTTAGAAGGCGCGGTTAAAGTCACCAAAAACATCGTTATTATTGCCGATGAAATCGACGGCGAAGCCTTAGCCACCTTAGTGGTTAACAAACTGCGCGGAGCTTTTAATCTCCTGGCCGTTAAAGCTCCTGGTTTTGGCGACCGGAGAAAGGCAATGCTCGAAGATATTGCTATTTTAACCGGTGGTTCGGTGATTTCCGAAGATACCGGCCGGAAGTTAGACAGCGTGACCGTAGAAGACTGCGGCCGGGCCGATAAAGTTTGGGCAGACAAAGACAACTGCCGCATTATTGGCGGTAAGGGCCAAAAGTCCAGCATTGTAGCCCGAATTGCCTCGATTAAAAAAGAAGTTGAACGGACCGACTCTGATTTTGATAAAGAGAAGCTCCAGGAACGTTTAGCTAAGCTTTCCGGCGGAGTCGCCGTCATCAATGTTGGCGCGGCTACAGAAATTGAGCTTAAAGAAACCCAGGAGCGCGTCAAAGACGCCGTTGAAGCCACCAGGGCAGCTGTGGAAGAAGGCATTGTTCCCGGCGGCGGTGTCACATTATTAAGGGCGGCTAAAGTCTTGGATAAAGTTGTAGCCGAAAACGACGACGAAAAAGTCGGCTTAGAAATCTTGAAAATTGCCTTACGCCAGCCGGTCCGCCTTCTGGCGGAAAATTCCGGTGCCGACGCCGGTTGGGTCATGAGAAAAGTCGAAGAAGGCCAAAAAGATTTTGGCTTTAACGCCCTGACCATGGAATTCGGTTCCATGTTAAGCCAGGGAATTCTTGATCCGGCCAAAGTTACCCGCTCGGCCTTGCAGAATGCTGCCTCCGTGGCCAGCATGATCTTAACCACCGAGTGTTTGATTACTGATTTACCGTCGAAAGACGATAAAACCTCTGGTGGCGGTATGCCCGGAGGTATGGGCGGCATGGGAATGTGAGGTAAATAACCACTTGACAATTAATAAGAAAATTTGTTAAAATTTCTTATTATGACTACGATTACTATCTCTTTACCGGAGCAAATTGCGACTAAAGTTGACCAAGTAACCTTACTTGAGGGTTTTGCTACCCGATCGGAGTTTATCCGTAATTTAATTCGCCGTTACTTGTTCCCGGAAACTAAATTTGAAGTTTTTAAAACCCGGCCACTAGATGAGATTAAAGCCGGCTTCGAGGCAACCGGTAAATATAACCAAAAATTCATTAAAAGTGTAATCAGCGGCTTAAAACAGTCCTCTTTTTATGGAAATAAGGCCATTAAGGGCTAATTTATTGAGATTTTTGAGAAAACACAACCTGGCCAAGAAATATTCCAAGCAGGCAGGACTATTTTGCCAAAATTCAAAGCACCCTTCGTTAAATACCGAAAGACTAGAACCAAAACAATTTAAAATCTATTCGTTTAGAATTGATAGAAAATATAGGGTAATTTTTGGATTCAAATCACCAGATGTCATTGAAATAATCGATATTAACCTACATTATCAATAAAATAAAAATCATGCTTAAACTAACCAAACTCCACCGTTATTTTTTATCTGCCTTAGTCACGGTTGTCTTTTTCCTGATTGCTCTGACAATCTTGGCAATTTCTTTAATTGCCGCCAACCAGCAAGCGGCGAGTATTAAAGTAATTTTTTAAAGGAAATCCGGCAAGACGGTTTTCGGATCAATCGCCCGGCCGTTCTGATAAATCTCCAAATGCAAATGCGGTCCGGTGGTCCAGCCGGTCATACCCACTGTTCCTAGAACATAATCTCCTTCAACTACTTCTCCCTCAATGACATTAATATCTCTCATGTGGGCATAACGTGATCTTAAGCCCATTTCATGTTCTACCACCACGGTATTGCCCCAGCCAATTCTGCCATACCTGGCTTCAATAATTCTACCCCTGGCAATTGGCCTGATTTCTGTTCCTGTTGCCGCCAAAATATCAACGCCCCGGTGAAGATTATGAAAGCCTTGTGCCATTACTCCTTCTAGGGGTTTATTCAAACTCACCTCAGTCACTACTTGATTATCCGGGGCCATTATTATTGTCTGGTCAGCCGCCACTGTTTCATTAGCCGCTAAAATATTGCCCATTACGCCAAATAGCATGATAAATACAGTCAGGCCCACGCCCACAAATCTTTTGGCCCTTTTATTCTCAAATGCCCTGGTAAATACTTTAGAAATCGGGTGGCTGCCCGGCCTACCTGGCTTTCTTGCCGGCAAAAACACCCTGAATATCTGATAGGGAAGCATAACTGCGGCCAGAATTGCTGACCAGCACGCCAAGATCAACCCGTTAATTAAGAGCTGGGAAATTTTTCTCATAAAAAATCCTCCGTAGCTTAAGCGAAGGAGGACAAGCCGCATTCTAGCACAAGCCAGGACGATGTCAACTTGACACAGCTTACAGTTTACAGTAAACTATAAACTATGCTATCCGCCACCCGTTCTTCCATTCTTCAGTTTATCCGCCAACATAGCCAAGCCCGGGCCCATGATTTAATTAAAGAATTTAATCTTAGCCGGGTCACGATTCATAAACACTTAAAACAGTTGATAATCAAAGGTGAGCTTCAAAAAATCGGCATTGCCCCTCTGGTTTATTATCTTATTCCCGGACCAAAAAAGCCCGCCAAAGAAGTTGTTCTGTCTCCGGAAATTGCCCAAACTATCGAAAACCGCTATTTATACATTTCTCCTCAAGGGGATATTTTGCCCGGGTTAAAAGGTTTTTTGGTTTGGGTCAATAATACTCAACAGCAAGACACCCCCCTTCTTGCTAAAAAATATTTCACTGTTCGCCAGGAAGCCGACAGGTTTATGACAAAAGACGGTTGGATTGATGCTATTGCCAGACTGCGTGCGGTTTTCCCTGATTCAGTTGTTAATAATCTATATTATCAGGATTTTTACAGTCTGCCCGTCTTTGGCAAAACCAAACTAGGCCAACTGGTTTTATATGCCAAACAATCTCAAAATCGTCAATTAATTAAAGAGTTGGTTAAAGAAGTCAAACCAATAATTGAAAAAATAATTGCTCAAGGCAAGATTAAGGCCGTGGCTTTTATTCCGCCCACAGTTCCGCGCCAGCTTCAATTTATCCAAGAATTTCAACAATCCTTAAATCTGGCCTTACCCACAATTCCTTTGGTTAAAGTCAGATCAGGCCGGGTGATTGTTGCCCAAAAAACTTTATCTAAACTTACCGACAGAATTGCCAATGCCCGCAGCACTATTTTTACCAAACCTGCCGTCAAATCTATAAAAGCTCAGTATTCTAATTTGCTTTTAATTGACGACGCCGTTGGTTCCGGCGCCACTCTTAACGAAACCGCCAAAAAACTCAAAACAGAGGGTTGGGTGAGTCAAAAGATAATCGGCTTTGCCATTGTCGGCAGCTACAAAGGCTTTGATGTTATTAGTGAAATTTGAGGCCTAGGTCGGAATCGAACCGACGAATAACTGTTTTGCAGACAGCTGCGTTACCGCTTCGCCACTAGGCCGTGCCCCTTCGTAGCTTTCAGCGAAGTGGGGCCCTATATTGTATTTTAGCAGATTTTTTGTTAAAATTTATCTGATGCTGAAAAAACTTCTTATTGGCCTTAGCCTTTTATCTTTAACTGTTTTTTTGACCGGCTGTACTCTGCCTGGTCGGAAAAAATCCGCCCTGTCCGTTTCTACTACCCCCCAGGCCACGATTTTTCTGGACGGTGAACATTTAGGCCAAACGCCTTATTATAACGAAAAGCTAAAACCAGGCGACTATGTTTTGAAAATTGTCCCCGAATCATCCGGCCAAGCCTTAAATCCCTGGGAGGGGCGGGTGACTTTAAGTCCGGGTATTTTAACCGTGGTTAACCGCGAACTTGGTCTCACTCAGGACAGCTCTTCAGGCGAAGTTCTTTCTTTTGAACCCAGTGCCGATAAAAAAGCCACCTCGATTTCTGTGGTCACCACCCCGGACGGGGCCGTAGTGAATCTGGACGGCGAGCCCAAAGGTTTTGCCCCGATTTCTTTGGACAACACCACCGAAGGTGATCATATTCTGCTCATTTCTTCTCCCGGTTACCAGGATAAAACCATTAAAGCCAAGACAGTTAAAGGCAATAAGTTGATTGTTTCGGTTCAATTGGCCCGGGCTGTTGCTGTGCCCATAGTTGACGATGAACCTCAACAAGAAGCCACCCCGGCCGCCTCGCCCAAAGCCTCCCCCAAGACCGGTTCTGCTACCACCCCGGCCAAACCCTATGTCACCATTGACTCGCCAGATACCGGCTGGGTTAGGGTTAGGGCCGAAGCCTCCACTGCCAGCGAAGAACTAACCAAGGTTGATCATGGCGAAAGCTTCCCTTTAGTTGATGAACAATCCGGCTGGTACCAGATCGAATATGCCACCGGTAAAAACGGCTGGATCTCCGGCAAATACGCTGAAAAATTCGAGTAGTGTATAAT
>Ga0180732_1002119_pt1 | contig 11011 bp, 11 predicted proteins | sample KR11_01MetaG_FD_148674 | JGI IMG/M metagenome (GOLD analysis project Ga0180732, IMG submission 148674) | Groundwater microbial communities from the Olkiluoto Island deep subsurface site, Finland - KR11_0.1 MetaG | ecosystem: Environmental > Aquatic > Deep subsurface > Groundwater | place...
TACCAGATTAGTGATCAGATAGTCGGCAGCTCCCTGCGGTGAATACCATGAGTAGGGGGATATTGTCAGGTCGAGTACATGAGTCGCTATTTTGCATAAGGGGCTGTCCTCCTTTTTTAATGTGTCTTTTTCGCATATATATCCTGTTGGAATGCAATCAGAATCATAAGTTTTTGTACAACGTTCATAATATAAATCAGTTCCATAACATTTATCTGGACATGATATACCATTACATGGGTTGTCTGATTCAACAAAATCTATAACCGCAGTATTATTATTTATATTTTTAGATACTAAATGAAATGAGAGTATCACATTATTATATTGAGTTGCATTGCATCCGGAACCTATACCTACCCATTGTATCTCATCAAGCAATATTTCAATAGATTCTAATGATGGCTCCATATCGGATATTTTTATTAAATATCCACATACTAATGTATTGGATGTTGTAATTGTTTGATTATAGCTAGAACATATTAGTCCCATTGCGTTCCTCCAATAACATAATTTATTTCTTCATCATCACAATTCCAAGGAACGCTATCACTATCACGGCACCAATGATCATCGGCGCGGCTGATGTGGGAGCTGCTGTTGTAGTTGTTGAGGGGGGCGTAATTACATCCGCGATCTCAAGCTGCGCGCTCTGCGAACACTCGCCCAAGCAATCGTTTTTGCCTGAATGCACTACAGTATGGAATCCTGGTGCTGCATAGGTCTTCTGGAACGATGCTGCAGTCGATTCCGAAACGCCGTCTATTGTCCATATATGTTCTGTTAATGGATTGTCTGGAACCAGAGGCGAGCTAATAGTTATTAACTTATCTTTCTCGCATTTGTATCCCGTTGCTGTTGCCTGACATGTCATATATTTTCACCTGCCTTTTATATTTGTTTTGTTACATCTTTAAGATTTCTATGATTTTTAGACTACGTTCATTGTTATCTCCAGTGGGGAGCATGCATCCAATACAATTATTTGTTTTGTCATCGTGCATGTTGCTCCGCATGAATTTATAATATCAAGTCTTATATCATATTCATCCGGAACACTGAAATCTATTACAGTTACGGAAGAGAAATCCCAATGAACCCATGTTGTAGTTCCCGTTACACGAACATACCAATCCCATCCTGCTATTGATACTGTCTCTGATGCAGTGAAAGTAATATCCTGGTTTATAACTGGATTGAGTGGTGCCCATGTGAATTCACAGCTTGGTATTATACATAGTGTACATGAAGCTGTTGCTGTTGCACCTGCAGTAACAGAAACCGTTACTGGGCAAGCATTATACCCGCTAAGGCCGAATGTCACAGTATGTGATCCTGCTGAAACATTTGTCAGCGTTACAGGGGTTATTACACCGGTCTGTAATGTTCCGTCAAGTGTAACTGATGCTCCTGATGGGGTTGTTGTGCATGAGATACTGCCTGTAGTGACTACCGGGACCAGTGTACATGAAGCTGTGGCTGTTGCACCTGCAGTAACAGAAACCGTTACCGGGCATGCATTATACCCTGTAAGAGTAAATGTTACGGTGTGTGATCCTGGTGTTACGTCCGTTAGCGTTACTGGAGTAACTACTCCCTGGCTCACATCATCGAGCGCTACCGATGCTCCTGATGGGGTTGTCGTACATGAAATGCTTCCCACTGCAGCGATTATATTGAACGTGGCGCACTGATCGCTTGAGGTCTGGGGTGTGGAGCAGCTATCGGTGATCTCTCCTTTCAATATGTGCGCTCCAACTGCCTGGTCGAACTTGTAGTCGAATGTCTGTGACGTGCCCGCAATTGGGCCTGCTGTGGCTATCTGGGATCCGTCAAGGAGCAGCCTGTACGTGTAATCGGGTACCCCTCCGGTTGCGGTTAATGTTACGGCATGGGTTGTACCCTGGATCACGTCAGGACATGTCGCGGGGTTCATGGTTTTGATATTCCCGCTCAAAATATCCTGCTTTGCCCGTTCTATATCGGCGGGTTCGAGAACCCATCCGGGCGGTGACTGTACACTGTACTGCTTTCCATTCACAGTTAATATTGTTTGCATTTTATTTTCATTTCCCATATATTATCACCTGTTTATTCCATTGTAAGTGTGCATACTGGTGGGATGCATGCCGCGACTGGAGTGGCTGTTTTTGCCGTCCATGGTCCTATATATCCATCGAATGAACGTACCCGCACCGAAACCGTATACTCAGTTCCATTGGTCAGGTTGCTTACTAGCATAGTATTTTTCACTCTCGAACCGGAAACCAGTCGTGTTGCGTCCTGATCAAGTGTAACCTCATAAGCCCAAATAGACGTTGTCTGATCAACATCACCCCACGAAACTGAAATTGATTTATCGCCCGAGGTAAGGGTCAGATCGGATACAGCGGTCGGTGTATTTCCAAATGCGTTTTCTATCGAAATGTTAGTGACTCCAGAATTATATGATGAATTCCATGTGTCACATGCCAGTGTATCACAGTTTTCTTCTGAACTACATATGTGGGCCCTCAAACATGCACTTGTTGCTGTTGTAGTGGATGATTTATTACAGTTGACTTGCTGATACAGTTCCGGAATGTAGTCATTATCTGCCTGCTCAACACACCAATCTGATGTCATTCTGACATCTTCAGGACCGAATATCAATGTATTTCCTGAAGTGGTTGCGGTTGCATTTTTATTAATAGTAAGTGATGTTGCACTTGCTATTGCGGTTACATAAGTACCTGTAGCAATCCCAGTTCCAGTAACTTTCAGTCCAATAACAACTGTTGCAAAACTTGCGGTTGTGGTTACTGTTGTTGAATTAATTGTAGTTGTACAATTTAACACAGTAATAGTGGTGCATGTTGGCGTCAGGCTTGCCCGCATCTGAACCATGCCGCGGCTGGTATTCTCTAACAACACCATGATCACTGTGCTGGTAGCATCTTTTGTTGCTGATACTGCTTTTATTGTTGGGTTCGCAGCCATATTTAATTCCCCTTCAAGCGATATTGATATCGCACACCGGGTCTACGCATGTTGCGGTAATTACGACACTGCATGTTGCACTATCTGTCAATCCTGTGGGAAGACAGCCATCAACAACGTCCAGTTTTATCGTGTAAGTTCCTACCTGCGCGAATACGTATCCAGTCTGCACTGCGCCCGTTTTCGTTTCTGTGGTTGCGTCTGGCTTCGTTATTGTCCATGTATATGTGAACGGTGTCGTGCCGCCACTTGTAATGCTGCCCGTAAGGGTATGCGTGCTGTTCTGAAGGTATGGGCCTCCGCATGTTGCCGTGCCGAGCTTCACCATTCCTGCTTTCGCGCTTCCGCACGAGATGCATCCACCTCTGCCCTGCACTTTGTAAAGAATCTGCTGCATTACATGTGCTTTCAGTTCCGGGGTAAGCGGACCAGCTACCTCGAATGTCCGGTTTCCTACTGTCAGTATTTCTTTCATGATATCACCTTAGTTTTTATATCTAATTAAAGTATCGCTGTCGTTACGATCTGAGTTCCATAAGGAACTGCTGATAGGGTTACTGCACCCAATGCATCAGTTGTTCCAGTGATCCCTGCGATGCTGACTTGGGCAGATACTACAGGAACGTCTGCTTCATCAGTAACGGTTATGGTTACTGCTGCTGTTCTTCTTAGTTTGATTGTTGTCGATACGGTTGGTTGATCTACAGTTACTGGGTCTGTCTGTTCATATGCCATATTTATTACCTCTGTTATATTTATATTTTCTATGAGTTCATCGGAATAGTTACCACAGTAATTCTGTCCTTTGAATTTGATAGTGTGAATTCCTATTGAAAGGGTGTTGGGTTGAATTGTGAAAGTATCTGTGTTGTTGATTTGTATGATGTCATCTAATTTCCATTCGTAGATATATATTGGACCGCCTGAGGTAACTGATGATTGAGCTGTTATTTGTTTGTTGATTTGGATATCTACCATGAATATTTCATCTCATATTATATCAAGGTTACATGTCAGTGGAGCACATGTGTCCAGTATGACGTCATCTATATACATTGTACCTGATACTACTGTACCAAGTGGATACCATGTTAAACTATGAAAACTTACTACTGCTTTAACAGCATCTGATGGCATTACAAAAATACTGTTATAAGTCTTCCATAATCCATTTGTCGGTAAAATGTCTGTTTCTCCAGTAGACATTGTTAAGGGAAAAATAACCCTATCAGCGATTGTGGCAGTAATAGTTCTCCAATATAAAATGGATGGTGTAACCCACTTAAAATCACTCTTTATTTTGAATTTTAAATAATATGTATTGTTAGGTATTATAGGATAGGCATTTAGTCCAGAATATCCATCACTATCTCCTGCATGTAGTGAAATATTCATCTCAGCTTGAGGAGGAATTTTTGTTGGAATATCTACAGTTTGACCTGATATATATGCACTGCATGGATTTGTAGCATATTCAATAGTTGAAGAGCCCCAACCCAAAATTGTTCCAGAACCAAGATATACACTCCATCCTGGAGGTTTTGTTATGTCTTTTAAATTTCCTGTACATTGATCTATGTTTTCATTTATTAATATATTTGTCATATTTTACCTCATACTTTTAATTATGTTAAGTTTATAATTCCATATTTATAATTGTATTAAACTAATATCACATATAGGTATCGGGCATACTCCACTACTTGACTCTGGTGTATTTCCATATGTACCCATTTCTATTCTTCCATTCCATGGTGATAATGAGTTATTTGATGTTGGATCTCCTGCTCCAATAGATGGTGAAGTTACTGTATCTTGAACCCATGTTATGCCATTCCATCTTGCATACTGAGACTTAAGATGATAATCATTGTTTGTTATATCTGCAAATAATGGATTTAATGATATGTTTCCTATTCCTGATGGAGTTACAAATCCATTATTCCAGAAATTACAGTATGTTAATGAAACTGTTCCAACTGTATCCCATGTATAATATAAAATTGGAATGTTTGATAATATACTGTTTGTAACTAAATTATTTGATTCTGTAAATGTCCTGAGCATAAAATTAGACATATTATTCATAGTTAAATTATAAAATTTATTATAATTTGAATCACGGAGCATAATTCCAACATAACAATCTTTAACTATAATATTATAAAATTTATTATAATTTGTTCCTTTCGGTAAAGGAGATACATCTTCTCCAGTTAGTTCTAAGTTGATTCCATATACATATCCTATTACTATACATTTTTTTATAATGTTATCATGTGCACTGTCTCTAATACAAATACCACTCATCCAATGACCTTCGGTTGGTATATTTATTCTGTCGGTATAACAATTTGATATTTCATTATTATAAGCATGATGTGCAATAAAAAACCCTTCACCATATCCATTTGCAATACAATCTGTGATTTTATTATTATACGAGAATGGAGATAAATAATATGGTGGAACTGCCCATGGATAATCTTTTATTCCAATACCATGCCATATTATACTTCCACAGTTGTTTTGAGCAAGACAATTTTGTATAGTATTATCATGACCATAAGCAATCACCATTGCATAATCTTGAAGGGTAGTGATTTGATATACCTTGCAGTTATCTACTATGTTATTATGAGATTCTATTATATATATACCAACCATACTGCCACCATCAGTAAGTGTACAATTTCTAATTACTGAGTTATCTGTATGTTCATATAATATCCCATAACCAGAAAGTGCTCCAACTCCTATATTATCAACAATACATTTATCTACTGTTATATGATTTGCATACTTAAAATATATTCCATTTGAGTAATTAGTTACTTTTATATTATTTAGGGTAATATATTGTTTCGGTACTAAATTAGAACCAATTGCACTTATTCCATATTCTATATTATTACCTGTAATTATAGGTGTCCCATCATAACCTTGAAATATTATTGGATTATTTACATTACCAGAATTTTCAATAATTACATATTCTTCTCCATAATTTCCACCTTCAATATTAACAGTATCTCCTGCCTGTGCTTTAGTTGCAGAATAAGTGATTGTTCTCCATGCAGTAGATTCGGTTAAACCATTGTTTAAGTTATTTCCTATTAAAGATACATAATATTGTGTCATAATGTTGTTTATTTATATTGTTTTCATAGCTTGAACTCTTAGAAATGTTGCTGCCTCATAAGGAGAATAATATATATACTTTCCATCAAAAGATTGAGACGAACTAATGTATGCATTTGCTACAGGAGCACTTCCTTGAACTGTACTCATTGACATTCGTTGCCAATCTGCAGTTGTTGTGAAAGATGTTCCTTTAGTATCGAATCGGATGAATGTATCTGCATCGTGTGGTGAGTAATAAACATATCTTCCATCAAATGTTACTCCATAATATGCATCTGCTGTAGCCTGTGTACCCTGTGCAGTACTTATTGACATTGTTGTCCAGTCTGCTACTGTTGTGAATGAAGTTCCTTGAGTATCGAATCGGATGAATGTATCTGAGTCGCTAGGAGAATAATATACATATCTTCCATCAAATGTTGCTCCAACGTATGATTCGCTTACAGCAGCACTACCTTGTACTGTACTCATAGACATTTGTTGCCAATCTGCTGCTGTTGTGAAAGATGTTCCTTGAGTATCGAATCGGATAAATGTAGCTGAATTAGCTGGAGCATAATAAATATATCTTCCATCAAATATTGCTCCATTGTATGATTCGCTTACAGCAGCACTACCTTGTACTGTACTTACAGATATCTTTTGCCAATCTGCTGCTGTTGTGAAAGATGTTCCTTGAGTATCGAATCGGATAAATGTAGCTGAATTAGATGGTACATAATAAACATATCTTCCATCAAATTCTGCACCTTTATAATTAAGTCCTGAAGGTGCACTGCCTTGTGCTGTACTTACAGATATCTTTTGCCAATCTGCTGCTGTTGTGAAAGATGTTCCTTGAGTATCGAATCGGATAAATGTGTTTCCACCACATGGAGTATAGTATATATATCTTCCATCAAAAAGTGGTGCATTAAAATTGAAATTACCAGGAGCACTACCTTGTGCTGTACTCATAGACATTTGTTGCCAATCTGCTGCTGTTGTGAAAGATGTTCCTTGAGTATTGAATCGGATAAATGTATCTGAATTAGCTGGAGCATAATAAATATATCTTCCATCAAATTCTGCACCTTCATATGCAGAGGTTAGCTCTGCTGCACCTTGTGCTGTACTCATAGACATTTGTTGCCAATTTGTTGTCTTGAATATTTTTGTATATTTATCAATATATAATCTAACATCTGAATCCGATATAATTCCTGGAATTAGACCATAATTTACTGTAGCTATTTTTTCTGCTTCTGTTAAAGTTGATAATGGTGGTTCGTATGTCGTGTTTTATCACTTCCTTTATTTATTTTAATTTTTTCATTATAATCATTATTCCCATACATTCTGTCGGAAAGCATTCACCAATTATATTATCAATATACATTTGTATATTAACTGTATCATCTTTAGTAATATAATCATTTAGTACTTTTCTTGCATTAATAAAAAAAGGATTCATATGTGGAGAATTGCCAACAACCTTCACTATTTCAAATTTATTATCAATTATTTTATTTAAAGAATCTAAAGTATAATGTCTTATATGTTCAGAACTTAATATATTATCTTTATAGTAAACAATATTCTGATGTCTATTTATTATATTATTGATATTATTAAAATTTGGAACTGTCACTATCATGATTCCATTTTCTTTTAGTATTCTGTAACTCTCATTTATCACTGTTTCTGGTTTGTATAAATGTTCTAAAACTTCTGAACATATTATACCATCAAATACTTCATTTTCAAAAGGATAAGGGGGTTTTTCTAAATCATGAACAATAATGTCTTTACCATTTTTAATGTCAACTTTAGTGATTTTAAAATCTTTTTTTAGACAATCAGCAATAAATCCATCACCACAACCAATATCCAATATACTTCCTTTGATAATGTATTTGTTTGTATATTTAATAATATTATCAAATCTACTATCTATTCCCATTATTGATTCTGATTTATAATTATTTATCTGAGGTTCAACTTTGTGTTTAGTAATATTATTTATTTGTGGTCGAATTAATTCAATATGTTCTTTCTTACCAAATATATTTCCTGTTTTATTATCTACATGAATTATTGGTACTTCAGTAGATAACCATATTTTTGCACCAATTGCTTTGCATTCTTGATAGAAGTATGAATCTTCACCTGTCTGTTTTCCTAAATGTAGTGTATTATGGGAAATAATTTGTGTTCTGAATTGTGGTCTTCCTATTTTTTTAAGAACATTTGTTGATATCAATATTGCACCTAATCCGGCTACTATGAACTTATATTTTTCTTTGTTATTAATTTCCTCTTCTGAAACATCATAACAGTTAATTGCTTTATTATCTAAAATTCTTTTTACTCGTGTTGTTGGAATTAGGTTATTATTTTCTTTATATGGATAATTAGCAACAACAACATCTGAATTTGTATCTTCAGCTTTTTTAATCATATCCATTAAGAAATTTTTGTCAACATAAATATCATTATCTAAGAATAATAACCAATCTGCTTTCATATACATTGCAACATTTGCTGCTGCAGTTCTTGCTTGATCTAGTGGTAATCCTATATATTCATCTGTAATCATATCTACAGGTGCATACCATATAAGATTCTTGAAATTAACTTTTGTATTTTCTTTTCTGTCGTTAAGTGAACATATGATACCTAATACTTTTACATTGTCTCCTTCAAATTCGTTAAATTTAAGTAATTGTGTTATGAGCCTATTTACAAGACGCTCCATATCCCAAGCTAAATAATTCCCTCTATTTACTATAATCATTCTTTCAATTCTATTTGATTTAACTAACTCTAACACATTTTCAATATATTGTTTTTTGAATTCATCTGATGTAGGGTCACCATTTACTATAATACCATTCTCACTATTTGCAACTTTCTCTGTTATAGCACCTACACTTGATATCACAGGGACTGCTCCTGCATGAAGTGCACAATTTAATACATGACAACATGTTTCAGGATATGTTGATGGATATAAAAGTGACTTACTTGATTCCATTTCTTTTATTAATTGTTTATGAGATAATCCACCTAAAAGTTTAACACCATCCATTTTTTCTGCTTTACTATATAGTTCATTTCCAATTTCAAGCAGTTTTTCTCTTTCTTTATTTATGTCTATATCTCTGGTTTCTTTGTTATTATTATTGTTTGAATCTACATTATACATTTTTGTAGAACCTGCTATTTTTAATATATAGTCTGGAAGTTGGTCATGTATCTCTGACCATAAGGATAATAGAGTTTCAAGTCCTCTGTTTGGAGCGGATGCATATATAAATTCATTTTTCTTTTTTATGGTTTCATCAAATAATGATAAGTCAAGTCCGTTTTCAAACATTAAAACATGTCTTCCTTCCTCGATTTGTGGCATATTTCGTAAGTACATTTCCTTTTGGAAATGTGATAAAAATATCATTTTATTAATTTTTCCAGCACTGAATAATGTATTTAACATTGCTACACTTTCTTGACTTGGTAAATCTTGTAAATATACTACATTCATTTTTCCTTGTACTTGGAACAAAGGTGCAGGATTACGATATGAAATTACTAAATCATACTTTTTATTTAAAACAAATTCCTTAAAATCTCCAGAATTTCTATAAAACACTTCTAAACTGATGTCACTTCTCTTTTGTAGATAACGCACAAGGAATATGAATATAGTTTCACTTCCTCCAAGTGGTTTTTCTAATGCTTCTTCACCATAAGCATTATTATTTGGTTCTATCAATAAAATATTATATTTATTCATAATTATGTTTTGTTTATAACATATACCAATTACTTCCATCACATTGGATGGTTATTGATTCATTTTGAGATTTAAGAACTTTTGTTAATGAACCATCTACTAATTCTGAAGCATTTCCGTCTATTGTAACAGCATTTCCTGTAGAGTCTGTTTTTTTAATATTATATATTCTTCCAGAAATTCCAACTGCTGTTGGTAATGTTATTGTGAAACTTGCTGCTGTTGCATTACATAATACCGTATAATGAGACGATGTAAGAGTCAATGCAGTTGTTGTTGACGTTACTCCAGCGGCAAATGAACCTGCATCGATTATAGAGCCGACTTTTATTCTGGTGTGCGGTATGCTTTGCATTTTAATCTGCCTCTGCATACAGGATTCTCACTAACACTTTAGAAGTTACAGAACCGGTATTTTCTGCTATGAAATGTATTTCATTTGTTCCGTCCTGATCCCAATAATATAAATTTGATTCCACACCTGCTTCATAAGAAGGAGCTGCTGCTGCATTTACAGAAGGATTTATGACTTCTATATCTCCAATGAAGGTGTTGGTTGCGTAATCTGTTACAACCCCCGTGTCTTTACTATAAAATTTGAATCTCCAATTTGTGTTTGCTTCTGATGAAACTGAAATTCCAATAATATTTATTTTAGAGTATAATATATTTGTTAAATTTGTTAATGCTGATCTTGCTCCTGCGGCTATGGTTACAGAAAAGTCCTGGGTTTTTACAAATACTCTTCCCTGCCCGCGGATGCTCTGTCCCAGTGCAACTACGCTGACGTCAGCACCTTTCCCGGCAGACGTTTCAGATAATGGTGGGGGTGGGTTGACAATTGCGCCGACCATTATGAGATCCCTTCCAGAACCACCGTTACCGTAACGTAATTGCTTCCATCTGCTGTGCCAAGGGACTGGGCCTGGATCATGAAATATCTAGCCACGTCCTCAAGATACCAGTGGTATGTTCCGTTTGCTTCGTAAAATTCCGAAACGATCTCCGCATATCCGCTGTCTGCCGGGGAGGATAGGGCGGTGATCTTTACCATATAATCAGATATCGTTCCCGTGCTTGCAAGTGTTATTTTTAATGATTTTTTAGGAA
>Ga0180732_1002120_pt1 | contig 11010 bp, 22 predicted proteins | sample KR11_01MetaG_FD_148674 | JGI IMG/M metagenome (GOLD analysis project Ga0180732, IMG submission 148674) | Groundwater microbial communities from the Olkiluoto Island deep subsurface site, Finland - KR11_0.1 MetaG | ecosystem: Environmental > Aquatic > Deep subsurface > Groundwater | place...
CTATGGCCGTGATACCTGCTGGGCCACATGCCAAGCCGATATTAGCGTCTGGCCACTGCTGCCACCATACCTTGATAATGGCGACATCCGTCGTAGCGTCCTTGAAACCGTGCTCAGTCAGGGGGATTTTCTCGTGAGGTTTACAGGGGAATATATGCCAGCCATGAGCCGCATAGTCCAGGGCCGCATCACAGAGCGTTGTCATTGGATTTGTCCTCAAGCCGTCTTAGCCACTGCAATAGATCTAATGCCGTTTCGGCTAACAACCAGTCTCTCCGGCGGACGGCTTGTGTGAGTTGGCCTTCAATAATGGCTAGGCTCAATTCAGGATGTCTACAGAGCAGGGATGTTTTGAGATTACCTACGGCTTGCGTAAGTGCGCCCTTGCGAAGATCATCGTCCATGATAAGCCTCCAGAAATGCAAAGAGCCCGCCACGTTGTCGCCGGTTGCCTAGACCAGACGCAGCGCGGGCTCTCGCCAACGCAACAACATGACGGACTCTTTACACGTAACACTATGAGATTGTGACATCGCCCATGTTTGCCAGGGAAAGAAAAACCCGCCGCTGTTACGTTTGTCCGATCTAGGCGTCTCTATCATAGCATAAGACGGGTCTTCTGTCAATAGTCGCGGGGCGGCTCCCCCTGGACACCGCCCCGCGTGCCAACTATGCCTTTTCCAACAACTCCACATATAGAGAGTTCTTGGGGTTCATACTATTAGCCCGAATGATATGCGTCTCATAGGTTCCTTGCCCTCGACGGGCTGATAGCCGATTGCATACCGCAGACTGTCCGCTTTCTGCATCCTTCAAGTTCTCGAACTTTTTCCACAAGAGCGGCACTCCAGGCGTCATCGTATCTACCGCCTCAAACAGTTCACGATATCGAATCTCAATGGGCGCAGGTTTGAGCGGCTTGGGGTATTGGCTACGTGGTTGAAACTTGAGCCACATAGAACCGCCTCGTACATTGCAGATCGCGGATAGTTCCGGATGTAGCTGCTTGCACCAAGCCCTTACAGCATTAGTGGCAGCATCCGCCACCTTTTTGTCGCCCCATTCGAAACGGCATATCTGACCAAGTGGCTTATCAGATACCATCATCTCACACCATTCCTGCAACTCGCTCCATATACCTCTTACCATCCCACCCGGCTCTGGCATATCATCCACGAATATGCTATTTACTTTACGAACGGCTGTCATTTTGATCCTCCCTCTGCTTATCCTTCTATTACATTTTCGATCCTAAAAGTCCGCCCGGCCTACGGGGGCTTTGGGCCGCACTGCGCAGGCTACTTCCTCGGAATGGATACCGTGGGGCACCATACGCCAGTAGGCCGGGCGCGTATCGTCAGAACGGAATTGGTCCCTCCTCCCCTTCAGCCACCGCATCCTCCTCCGCGTCCGTCATCACCGTCAACGCCAGGCCCTCGATCATGCCCGCCATCTGACTGGCGTAGTTTTCGATCTGCGTCGCCAGTTCGGTGGGCAACACCCCCGCGATCTTAAACTCGATGGACGGGGCAGGACTGCCAGGAATCAGGTTGAAGCGCGTCATTACCTGCCAGGGATCATACGTCGCGCCCAGCGTAATAAAGAACTTGCGCAGCGCCTTGAGACTGGTCACCGGAACCTGCACGATAGTCGGGAATACCGACGTATCGCCAGGGAGACGGGCGAAAATCCAACGGTACTCACTGCATCCCTTACCTCGCCCCTGCACGCCATCGATTGCGCGCGCCGAACCCCAGGCATTATACGGGCACTTGAGACACGAGCCACCCGGATTGCCGATCCCCGTCAGCAGATCCGTCGTCACGCAGTCCGGCGGCACAGTAGCCTGTCCGGGTTTCATGGCCGTAGCATAGTAGCGGCGTCCGGGTTGCACACCCACGATCACCGCATCGAAGCTGTCCATCGGCTTGCCCAACACCGTGAAATAGGGCGAGCTGCCCACGGGTACGACGATCTTAGTCAGATCCGACGCCTGGACACCGCCGCCCGCCAGGTTGCGACGGAGAGTGGCCATCATCTGCTCCGCTGTCTTGCCGGGTACACTCGGAAGCAGTTGCTGAACGTCCAAAGTTGCTAATGCGGAACTCATTTGCTTGTTGCTCCTTGTTTGTTGTTGGGGCATGGCCCCGTGATCCTCTGCTCAGTTCTTACTTTCCAGAAATCATCTCTGCCAATTCCAGAATCGCGTAGTATTCTGGATTGCGTGCCATCATAGCAGCGTCTAGAAACAGCAGGAAGGCTACGACAGCACTAATGCTCAAGATCAAGATACCAAAACCTATTTGCCACTCACCGCTGTCATAACTTCCCCGCGATTCCCTGACTCCCCATATCAGCAGTCCTAATCCAAACAACGCAAACGCTACACTACCCCAGGCTCCTACCATATCGCCCCACATCACATTGGAAACTTGCCGCAGCAAAATATCCCACACGCGTTGCATATCTGGCTGCAACAATTCACTCAACTTTTGCATAAACGCCAGAATCTGATCTCCTGTCATTGCCTCCTCCGCTTTCTACGACTTACACGCACGTACCACGATCTTCTCACTGATCTTGATCACCGCCGCTAATGCAGTAGGCACCTCCTCTCCCTTTTTCATAAACTCCCGCACAATACCCGACAGCCGGCTAGCATTGACGCTGGCCACAGAGTCATAGTCGTAGCCCATGCTAACCAGCACATCAATCGTAGCGCGCCGGTTGGTATCGCTACGCGCCCAAATCTCATGGGCCTGATAGATCGTAAACCCGCCCGTCTTGTGTGCGCCCTTCCCCGGATGACACTCGAAAATCGCCAGCAGAACTTCTTCCAGCGGCTCAAGTTGCCGCTCGATGGCGCTCAGTTCATCTTTCAGCCGTCGCTTTTGGTCGGTCAATGCTGCGAAGAGCTCGAACGCGCCTTCTTCGCTGGTGGGCGCTGGACGCTGGATGTCGACTTGATCGGTCTCTACTTCGTAGACTTGCTCGGTTTCCATGAAAACTCCTTTTCTATGCTGCGCTAATCGCTGCCAGACTTTGCCTTTGCGATGCTGTGCCCGGCTCGGCCGCGCTCAGCCTCTGCTCTGTCGCGCCTGGATCTGCTCTTGCCGCGCTTGGCACAGCGATGCTATGCCTTTGCCCTGCTGCGCGCCGCTAGGCCCTTGCGCTGCCATACAAAACCGTGCCTTTGCCGAGCGTGAATGCGCCATGCCCTTGCGGCGCTGTGCCAGGCCCTGCTCTGCTTTGCTTTTGCTGAGCTAAGCGACGCGCGGCCCCGCTATAGCGCCGTCATCTCATACTCTACGCGCCCCCAACCACCATTCCTGAACTGCCCCAGGCCGCGCAAAGCGCCATACACCAGCAACTCCCGGAGCAAGTTTTCCGTAACCTGAGCCAAGATCAACACCTTAAACTCCAGCGTTGTGCCGATAGGCGCACGTTCCGAACGCGCTAGACAGATACGTTCGCCCTGGGCCGTTTGGCCGCGCAAGGGGCGCTCGAACATATCTATGGCCTCCGCCGCACAACTCAGGGGGATAAAGCGCGGCGTGACAAAGACCAGGCCGTCAATGATCTTGATGTGCGCCTTGACTTTGCTCCATCCGCTGTCCGGGTCTCGGCGCAGCATACTGGCCGCATCCTTGAAGAATCCTTTGATCTGATAGTCCATCATCGCTGGCCTTCCGTCCGGCATTCGGAAGAATCCCGTGGTACCCTTTTCCAGCATTTCGGGCACAGCCGCCACCTCATCTGCCTGTACCCCTTCCGGATTCAGTGAACCGATGTAGTCTGTAAATACCTCCTTGTTCATCGGCGTAGTACCCAAAAGCGGCTCGATGCACGTGACCTTGATCTGATACGTTTTCATCAATCCCTCCCTCTGCTAAACCTCTAATTCCTGTACCCTCATTATAGCACACATTATATCGCTTGTCAAGCCCTTGACGCTGCTCGCGCACCGATGATGGCATCTACCACCTCTCGATTCTCGGCCAGAGCCTTGTAGACGTCAACGTCTAGTGTGTCTTGCGTTACCATGTGGACTTGCGTCACCGTGCGCGTTTGCCCAGGCCGATCCAGACGGCCTAGCGCCTGCGTGTATTGGAGCAGTGAATAGCCGACGCTGTAGAAACACACGTAAGCCGCGCGCGTAAAGTCCTGGCCCTCGCTTCCACTTTGGATTTGTGCCACCAGGACGTCAAACTTGCCTGCCTTCCAAGGCGCCAGTTCATCGTGCACCGAACCAGACAATTCCGCCACCGTGCGCCCGGATTCTACACAACATCGTTTGACGGCTTGCACGTCATGCGTAAAGCGGCAAAAGACAACTATCGGTTCATCGAGTGGTAAGTCTTCTAGCCACTCACCGAAAGCCTTAGCTTTGCTATCGCCGATCTGGACAACGCGCCCGTCATCTGCATGGATGTGCCCGGAGATACACTGGCCCAAACGGACGATCTTGACAAGCGAGTTTGTAATTGTTACCTCAGCCCCGGCATGATCCACCCACGTGTAAAAATCCCGCTCCAATTCCTTGTAGGCTTTGCGCTCTGCCGGAGTCAGAACACAATACCGATTCTGTGAGACGGGGATAGGCAGTTTGAGCACATCCCGCTTTTTGACGACGTAGGCGATAGAGTGAAACTTGGCTTTGAGTTCATCCAAGTTCTCATAATGATCTACTTTGTGTATGAGCCATTTGTCCATCACGGCATAACGCGCCCGAAAGAGTGAGAACTGCGTGCCAAAGATACGCGTGTCCAGGGCACGATAGACGGCGTAGATCGTCAAAGGATTCTGCGTCATGGGTGTACCGGAAAGGCCCAAGCGATGCACAGAACGTAACCGCATAGCCTTCGCAAACCACGATACCTTGCCCCCAGGACTGGCGAGGTGATGGCACTCATCATATATGATCACGTCAAACATCTGGCGCTTGAGCCATTCCCCCAGTACCCCACGCCACACTGACTCATAATTGACAACTAGCGCCGTGGGCCGCCCTAAGGCCATCTGTTGCTCTGCCAGTCGCTGCTTTTTGATAATGGACTGGCCAGAGTCCAGCGTCACACAGTTGTACTCTAGCAGGCTGTGCTTGGCGAACTGCTCCGGCCAGACGGGGATCACCGATAGGGGACAAACGACTAGAATCTTTTGCGCATGCCACGCATTCGCCAGAGCGATAGAGACTAAACTTTTGCCACATCCGGTATCGAGCCCGATCAGGAATGCCGCCTTCCCAAACGCCCGCCGATACGCTTCCACCTGATGCGCCCACGGCTCCGTCTTCACCGGCAGCGGGAAGGGAGCGTCGGTCATCGTGACGTCTCTTTATTATCCACACCCGCCCACTTTTCGCACATAGCATAGTGCCCTTCTGTTGCAGCCTCAGCGTCAGTGTAGCCATTAAAGTCCAGTTTCTTACTAGTAATAGCTTGCCACGGGCAGCACTTATCCTTGCGCGGGGCCGCCCTAAAAACCATCGTCTCATAGGACCGTTCCCAGCCAATCATCCCCCACTCACCTACCATATTGTGAATGTTCCGTTCTTCTTCTTCAATGAACAATTCCCCCACGGTGGAGACAACACAGTCTCCCACATACGTAGCCAGATGGAATTGGCACTTGTTACTCAGGCAGAAATGGGCCGCATGAGGCATCCAGACCCAGCTTTGCTTTTCACTCATAGATTGCCGCCTTTTTCTAGCGCTAATTCTGGGGTATCCCAAAAATTAAATACATTATCCCCTTCGTGAGAATGCTCCCATTTGCCATCTATACCATGCCATAACCCAGAACCCAGAGGCAACCCTCGTATAGCCATCCCCAGCGCCCAATCTTTCTTTCTCTCCTCAATCCTGTCCGCCATCTCCTCTATCGCATTCCACAACTCGCCGATCTCCAGCATCCCCCGCGCCCGTCCGCCTGCGCGCACGGCCTCGGCGATCTCTTGCCAAGTTTTAGGTTTGTCGGTCATTTCCCCACCCCGCTTTGTATCCAGCGTTTCAGATCATCAAAAGCATTCATCAAAAGTATGAACACAAGCACAATCCCCGCGCAGACAAAGTACAGAGTGAGAAGAACAAGCCATACTGGGACCATGATAATGAGAATGATGAGCTCTATAAGTCTTGTCATCTCACCACCCACCCTGCCCAGCGTAGTGCCAGCGTCACGATCAGGATCACGAACCCCGCCCCCAGGCCCAGGCCGATGCCCATGAACGGAGCCATCAGCATGATGTAGCCGAGCATCGTGCGCACTTCGTCGGCAAACGGCGTCAGGATATGCTTCGGTTGTTCGTTCATCGCTTCCCCCTTCTTGTAGCCATAGTATAGCGATCCACCCCATAGTCCCTCTGTCGCAATGGTCTCAATGCTCTCAATGCCCTCAATCCCTCCACCGTCTCGATCCGGAAATAGGGCCGCGTGTTGACAATGATGTCCGCCCGGACTTCGTGTCCTGGCCGCTTGTACCACAGGCTGAACGTCGCCCTGGACATCCTCAGCATCTTGGCCACCGTCACGGACGGGTAGTACGTCACCCCGTTCCTGAAAATGGCGTGCGCCGCCAGCAGATACTTATACCTGTCCAGCGTCTCACGATACCAGAAAGGATGCCCTGCTACTTTGCCGTCCGCTGGCGCGTAGCCTCTTTGATAATGCGCTACACGGAAAGTGTTGAGTTGCTGGCTGCAATAGGCGGCGGCCTCGCTGATAAAATACGTCGGCCTTCGGTCTTCGGTCATTTGGCCTCCAGTTTCGACTTGTATGCGCCGCAGCCGCACCAGAATGGATTCCATTTGTAACTGTGAATGCCTTGACTTTTGGCGTCATTGCACGTGGTAGGATCAAGCCAGTAAAAACCCCGGCTATAGTATCTGCAACCTTGGCAATGGACACCCTCTGGCGCAGGCCCACGCAAGACACGCATCTGTGCGATCATACTCAATCTCTTTTCCATGTCTCCTCCTTTGGGGCAGGGCGGCGCTGGTGGTTTGCCCCTTCTCTCGCGTATGTCTGTGAACACGCAGATTTTCCCTTGCGCCGTTCCCCGCCCCTGCTACACTGAACAATGTACTCAGTCGTCGAAAGCTTCGCTGCCTGGCCGCGTTGGTCAGGCTAGAGAGATGGGGCCGAGTCGAACGGCCCCGACTTCGAGGTAGACGTCTCATCCCCGGTGGAGCCCCCTTCATCTCTCGCCGGTTACGCTGTCCGGCTTGGCATGAAACTGCCAACGCTCAGTTACATGGCCCGTTTTATTGGGCTTGGGGTGCGTGTTGGCTTCGAACCAACTTGGCAATCGTCTCACGGCATTCTCACGCTGGCGAGTGATCGTTCCCTATTTGGTCAGAGTTTCAGGTACTTGGCCGATTAAGTAGGACTGTGACCCCAATCCCGATTGCCTAACTTCCGTCCAGCTCCGCCAGGTCGTCTACCGCGCCTGGTTAGCACGTTCCCACCGTGCTGCCGCACCCATGTTTGCCGGTTACACCATCCGGCGCGTCGTAGTTTTAGTTCTCGTCCGCTGCGGCATCAGAGTGCACCCCTAGCCGTTGTGTCGGCAGTACTGACTATTTTGGCCGTCCGCTCAATCCCTCCGCCCCGCCGCCCTTGTCAACCGCCGCCGAGCTTGTCTTCGTAGTAGTCCAGCGAGGCCTGCTCCTCGACGGCCTGGCGCAGGGCGTCCAGAGGCGTATCGGCGTAGAAAGCGCGCGGGCGGAAGTGGCCGTACATTTTCATGGGGGTCATGTAAGTCCAGCGGTAGAGGGCCCCGTCGGCGTTGTGTTGCAGGCCAGAGCCTGGGGGCATGGCCTCGATGAGGCTGCAGAGTTCCACGACGTCGGCCACGACTTCGCAAGGAGTGGGCAGTTGGCAGGGGCCGACGGGCGGCGCGGCGGGCGGCGCGGTGGGGCCGGCAGGGCCTGGGGGCGCGGTGGGGCCGGCAGGGCCTGGGGGCGCGGTGGGGCCGTAGGGGGGCTTGATTTCGCCGATGGTAGGCTTGTTGGGTTTAGATCGTTGCGGCATGGGGATCCTCCGGTATCTGTGCGGCCCATTTGGCGAGCAGTTCTGCCAGGGTGGGAGCATTGCACACGGGCATATCGTCGGCGTTGCGCAGTTCCGTCTGGTCGTCGTAGGTTTGGATGGTCCAGAGCTCGGGCAGTGTCGGGATGGTGTATAGAAGTCGATTCACGATAATGACGTTGGGCATAGGGTTTCCCTTATATGGTCGCGACATTCATCCACTCCGGTTCCTGGATCTGCAAGAGATCCTCTACTGGGGCAGTCACGATAACGCTTATAGGGCTGGCGGGCTCTGTTCTGGACTGGGAGCGGCCACGGCCCGCCGCGCCGCCGCCGGTAGCCAATTTGGGGTACATTGCTCCGTTTCTTCCGGTTCACAAGCCCACATTTCGTTGGCCCGACAGACCCCCGTGGGAACAGCGTATTGTCGCGCACGGCGTAGCAGGATTCTCAACTCGTCTTCACCGTCCCACGCGCGACGGCGTGTTCCCTATCGTGGCCCTTCTCAACCCGATCCCCGACACTCAGCAACCGCGTGTAGCAGTATCCGATCTGCCAGCCGCACACCTCGCACGCCTCTTGCGCGCTGTTGGCCGTGGTGCGTAACGTCTCACCTGTGCGCCGATTGCGGATTTCATAGAGCGGCATTCTGTGACTCCTTCATCCATTCCCCAAACCTCACATCCTCATTATAGCAGTCATTATACCGTTTGTCAATACCTTTTGCCCATCGAAAAGGCGGAAATGCCAAAGAGATTTGGGCGGCGGACGCCATGATACGCCCGCCGCCCGTCAAAGGAGGAGTACCGTCGCCAGGTTCGTCACTCCTGCAACGGCCTAGGGTTGCCGCTGTCTCTCGTTGCGACTCAACCGATCAGCACCATGTATCATAGTTGAGAGACCAAACGACGTAGCCGCCACCACAAACAGCGCTTCTATCCACGAGCGGGCGTCCACTGGCTGCGCCTGGTATTGCATGGCCACCAGCGCCAGGTACGCCAGGATAGCGATACTGCCGGAGATGGCATAGGCCACTACGCGCACAGTCCAGGCTGACCAGGTAGACGGCTTGCCCTTCGCTGTGATCTGGTTGACGATCCAATAGGACAGGACACCTGCGCCTGCGGTCGTTAGCCAGACAAGAAATTTCTGAAGATCCATTGTACCCTCCACTTCTACCATGACCTAACACGACCTAACATCTCTAACATTACTAACGCGATTTCCAACAAGTATTTTAGCTCTGTGGATCCTTAAGGGACTTCTGCTAAAACCGCGTTAGTAATGTTAGTGTTGTTAGGCGATGTTATTTCCCTACTCGAATGTTGCCCAGCCCTGCCAGAAGCCCGAACGCAGAAAGCAACCATAGCACCACGGCGACGATCACCACAATAACAATGATGCGTTTAATCGTCGGATCCATCGGAATGTACGTCTCAAGCAACCATAGCAGAACTCCCACCACAATCAGCGTCAGAACCACCGTTAGCAGACTCATAGCGTTTCCCTCCTTTGTCTATTCCCCGACGGGCAATCCGCCAGGGCCGGAAAATCTTGCTACTGCCCCGCTGGGATAAACCCGCCTGGCAACACACTCATATTGCGTTCACTCAGAACCACAAAGTTTGCCACCAGCCCGTTACGCCGATCCAGCGTATAGAACGTCCAAGTATTCGTTGACTTGTTGTACAGATAGAAGAAATACGTCATACCATCTGGTGATTCGCCGTACTTCGTTGGGATGGGAAACTCAGGCGTGGGAGCCGCCGTCACCGTTGGAAGTGCAACCGGCGTTGGGGTGGCCTGCAACAACGGATCCGGCGTGGCAGTCGGAAAGGACTGTGCATCCGCCCGCTGTTCGCCTCGCGTCACCACGACCGCCAGACTGACAACCGCCACCACCAGAATCAGCGTGATCCAGAATCCAACTCTTTTTGTTTCCATGCTTCCTCCGCTTCCTGTTGTTTGATTCGTTGCAACCTATCCCACGCCATCACGATCAGGTGCCGCATCATCTCCGGCCTGGAACTGATCCCCTCCGCCACGGTTATCTCTTCCAGGTGATCTAGCATCACCTTCGTCAAGTTCACGGAAACCATGAATGGCTTGCGCTTGAACTTGCTCGACGTGCGGCAGGGATGCCCCGCAAATGCCTGCGCTATGATCTTTTGGTCTAGCTCGCCCACGTTACCACCAGCCCGCCACCTTGCCCACTCCATATACGACACCAGCGACGATGGACGTTACAGCGGCTCCACTTATCCCGCCCACCATGCCTGCGCGCGCACTCGCCAAACGCATGTCCAGTACTAGACTCTCTATCGTGCTCAGGCGGGCATGGTGTAACACTATCTCAGCAGTATTATGTATTACCCGATCACGGTAGGGACATGTTTCCTGGCGTTGTTCCCAGCAGAATAATAGGCGGTCTATCTTGCGCTCAAAGATGTCCATGCGCGTGTCCAAAACGATCAAAAGTTCTTCCATTGTTTGTGGCGTCATGTTACCTCGATATTGATGTATTAGATGGCGTAGGCACGTTAATTCTGAGCCAACAGCCGTTTACTGGACTAGCGACCAGAATGCGCGCATCATTATCGCGCCAGACAATGAGCGCTTGCTCGAATAGAATGATGTAGTATGAACCAACCTGGTGGATCCGCGTCAACTGCGCCCCCGGCTCGATATGTCGCGCCCGCACAACGTGCGGTTCCTGTAATTCGCTGGCCCACAGCGCCTCGTATCTATAATTCATAGCCGCCTCGACCAAGGCCCCCAGGCGATCACAAGGGATATCTCGGCCTGGTTGTAGCCACTCCGACGTGGGCGACGCCACAGCCCGCACCCCTATCGGCGTCATCTGTGCTTGCATGGTTTTCTGCGCCTCTCCCGGCGCCGGATAGGGCGTAACAGGCTGCACGATCCCCACGGCCAGCGGTGTGCAGGGGTAGCCCCAGTAGGCCGGCGTTGGAGTCCCCCC